>ENA-UOOR01000379-UOOR01000379.1-fermentation-metagenome-genome-assembly--contig:-NODE-379-length-64233-cov-9.959597_pt1 | contig 64233 bp, 58 predicted proteins | sample MGYA00245780_ERZ724029 | MGnify/ENA primary metagenome ERZ724029 (study PRJEB28704, sample SAMN03018315) | fermentation metagenome | biome: anthropogenic terrestrial biome; feature: soil; material...
ACTTCAACGGTTTTCAAGACCGCCGCGATCGACCACTCTGCCATCTCTCCTTTTGGTCGTATGCAAGGAACGTAAAAGAACATTCCCTGAATTCGCGTGCAAAGATAAAACTATTTTTGGAAAGAAAAACATTCCGTCAGATTAATTTTTTGCCCTTTACAGAAAATCAATTATTCATCGTATCTTTGTATCTTTGAAGAAATAAGGATTTAAAGATGCAATTTACCGAACTTACACTTTGCGAACCTCTCCAGGAAGGCCTGGAAGCGATGAACTTTACTGAAATGACTCCCGTGCAGGAGCTGGCTATACCGGTGATCCTGGCAAAGAAGGATGTGATTGCCTGTGCCCAGACCGGCACGGGGAAGACTGCCGCCTTTCTGCTGCCACTGTTGAACAACCTGCATTCGGAGCCACACGAGGAAAACAAAGTGAATGCCATCATCATGGCTCCTACGCGTGAGTTGGCACAACAGATTGACCAGCAAATGGAAGGCTTTTCCTACTTCACCCCCTTCTCCTCGGTAGCCGTATATGGCGGCAACGACGGTGAAGCGTGGGACGTGCAAAAAAGAGGCCTGATGAGCGGTGCCGATGTGGTGATTGCCACACCGGGCAGGCTGCTCTCACACATCAACCTATATAACATTGATTTTTCGGGAGTAAAATATTTCATTCTGGATGAGGCAGACAGGATGCTCGACATGGGCTTTTTCGATGACATCATGAAGATTGCCAACTTGCTGCCAAAAGAGCGACAGACAGTGATGTTCTCGGCTACCATGCCGCCCAAGATACAACAGCTGGCAAAAACCATCCTGCGCAATCCGGAAGAGATTACCATTGCCATTTCTCGTCCCCCGGAGACCATCCTGCAGTCGGCTTACATCTGCTACGACGCCCAGAAGTTGGGTATCCTGAAGCAGCTGTTCAAGGAGAAGAAACCCAACAAGGTGATTCTTTTCTCCGGCTCAAAACAAAAAGTTAAGGATATCGCCCGCACGTTACACAAAATGGGGCTCTCGGCTGGAGAGATGCACTCCGACCTGGATCAGGCGCAACGCAATCACGTGATGCATGAGTTCAAAAACGAAAGGGTAGACATCCTGGTGGCGACAGATATCGTAGCACGGGGAATCGACATCGACGACATCACCCTGGTGATCAACTACGATGTGCCCTACGATGCCGAAGATTATGTACACCGCATCGGGCGTACCGCAAGGGCGGGCGACACCGGCATGGCCATCACTTTTGTCTCTCCCGAGGAACAATACCGCTTCTCTCTGATCGAGAAATTTCTGCAGAAGGAGATCTACCGCATTCCGGTGCCGGCAGAGATGGGAGAGGCACCTGCCTACAATCCCACGCGGGAGAGTGCACAGCGCGGCAGAGGCGGTCGCACGTCAAAATCGGGCAAAGGGGGAAAACGGTCCGGAGGATCCGACAAATCACCAAGAGCGGAGAGTGCAGAGAGACCACCCAAACAGGAACGACAGGGAAGAAAAGAGAGACCGGCCCGACAGGAGAAAAAAAAGGAAGAGATCGGCGCAGAACAGATAGAAGAAGTAGCGTTGCGTGCGGATGAGAGTGGAAAGCCACGTTCTGAGGAAAAGGCAAAGACTGGAAACCGTCGAAAAAAGGGCACTCGCACACAGGAAGAAAGCGGGGCACAAACCCAAAACAGAGAGGCCCGCGAACAGCACACACCACAAAGAGAGGGCGACGAAAGGCCCAAAAAGAAAGTAATCAAGAAATCTGAGAGGCTGCAGCAGGATGCGGAAAAACAAGCTTCAGATGCTGCTGCACCTCAGGAGATGACTTCCCGGGCGCGGAGCAATCATTCCCGCGCAAAAGGAGATAAACCGGCTGGTGAAGAAACAAAAAGAGACAAACGGACCAGCAATCGATCAGGAAATAGGCAGAGTAACAAACCCGAGCAGGAGGCTGGAAAAACGGTCCGATCGCAGTCGGCGAAAAGTCCAGCACCTCAGTCGGTAAAGGCAGAGAAAACCCAAACCAAATCAGCTGAACCGGAAAAGAAAAAAAGATGGAGCTGGTGGCCTTTTGGTAAGAAATAAAGCAGTTTCAGGAATATTTATTCAGCCTGTTGCTCCTGTTCCACAAGCTCCATGCCTCGCAAAATAGCCGCTTCGTTCATGGGAAGAAGTTTGTGGTGCCGTTCGGGCAGCGACTTCTTCAGGCCTTTCATCACATTCTCCAGTTCTACCATGGGGGATATTTTGAGCAGTCCACCCAATATGATCATGTTGAAAACCCGGGTGTTGTCCATCTTCATGGATTCATCCATGGCGTTGACCCGGTATACATTGATGTCTTTCCGTTCCACCTTCTTGTGGATGCCGTACCCATCGTAGATAAGTGCTCCGCCGGGCTTTACACGCCCCTCAAATTTCTCGAGTGAGGGTTGATTGAGTACAATGGCCACATCGAACTGATTCAAGACGGGTGAACTGATGGGTTCATCGGAGATGATGACCGTCACATTGGCCGTACCGCCACGCTGTTCGGGTCCGTATGCCGGGAACCACGACACTTCCTTTTCTTCCATCATACCCGAATATGCGAGGATCTTCCCCATTGAGAGCACACCTTGTCCGCCAAAGCCCGATATCACTATTTCCTGTAACATGCTTTCTACTTCTTGTTTAAATATTTTTTAAATCACCAATGGGATATACCGGAAACATATTTTCCACCATCCAATCGTTGGCCGCAGCGGGTGTCATTTTCCACCCGGAGTTGCAGGTCGACACCACCTCCACGATGGATGTTCCTTTTCCGGCAAGTGAGTTCTCAAAAGCGAGCCTGATCATCCGCTTGGTTTTCTTTACAGCTGCAGCAGTGTGCACGCTGACCCGTGTGGCCAGACAAACACCGTCGAGAAGCGCCAGCATATCGAGAATCTTCAAGGGGTTGCCCATGGTCTGTGTATTGCGTCCTTCAGGGCTGGTGGAGGTCTTCATATCTTTCAATGTGGTGGGTGCCATCTGACCGCCAGTCATTCCGTAGATACCGTTGTTGATGAAGATGATGGCGATGTTTTCACCGCGATTGGCAGCATGAATGGTCTCAGCCGTGCCAATGGCAGCCAGATCGCCGTCGCCCTGGTAAGTGAACACCATCTTGTCGGGCAACAGACGCTTGGCAGCAGTAGCCAGCGCAGGAGCACGTCCATGGGCAGCCTCCATCCAGTCGATATCGATGTAATTGTAGGCAAACACGGCACATCCCACCGGGGCGATACCGATTGTTTTCTCCTGCAGTTCCATTTCCTGAATGACTTCGGCTATCAGCTTGTGCACCACTCCATGCGAACAACCGGGGCAGTAGTGCATGTGGTTGTTGTTCATGAGCTCCGGTTTGGCATATACCAGGTTTTCCGGACTTATTATTTGATCTTTGTTCATAAGAATATGTTTTTTTCCAAATGTAAGCAACCTGCATCAAAATGATGACACTCATCCTTCATAGTGGATTGCTCCAATTCCTTTTCGATGCATGTTACCTATGTCATGAGCGGCTGCTCTTTTCCATCCTTATTTTTTGGTAAAGCGGTAGACAAGATAAAACAAGATTGCCGCACCACCGAAATACCAGGTAAGCTCCATGTTCTGTGCAGAGGAGAAATAGACGATGATGGTTCCAACGAATGCCAACAGGAAGAGGAGCAAAAAAATGTTTCTGATTTTTGGATCCATGACAGTTGATTTTTTAGTGAACTATTTTCTCTTTCAATGCCGCCAGCACCCCATCGGGTGTGGGAACGATACCTCCCAGGCGACCGTAGTGGGCGACGGGTATTTGTCCGTTCACCGCCAGCCGTACATCCTCGACCATTTGTCCGGCGTTCAACTCTACCGTAAGTATGCCTTTCACTCTGCTGCCGTAGGCATGCAATATTTCCGATGGGAATGGCCATAGCGTGATGGGACGCAGCAGTCCCACTTTAATGCCTTCCTGCCGTGCCAGATCGATGCTTTTCAAACAGATGCGTGCAGCGGAACCGAAAGCTACCAATAGATAGTCGGCATCGTCGCATTTCACCTCTTCATACCGTACCTCTGTAGCTTCCACCTCTCGGTACTTGGCCTGAAAGCGTTCGTTGTTCTTCTCCATGGCTGCCGAGTCGAGTTCGAGCGAGGTGATGATATTGGGTTTTCTGTCGGCTGTCTTTCCCAGGGTAGCCCAAGGACATTGTTCTCGGATTTCCTGTTCGGTTCTGCGTCGGCGCCAAGCGGGGAGCTTCACCTTTTCCATCATTTGTCCGATGACCCCGTCGGAGAGTATCATGGCCGGATTACGGTATTTAAAGGCCAAGTCGAAAGCCAGTCCCACGAAGTCGGCCATTTCTTGCACCGAGCTGGGTGCCAGCGTTATCAACTTGTAGTCGCCATGTCCGCCTCCTTTCACCGTCTGGAAGTAATCGGCCTGCGACGGCTGGATGGTACCCAATCCCGGCCCGCCACGCTGTACGTTCACAATGAGTGCGGGCAGCTCTGCGCCTGCCATGTAGGAGATGCCCTCCTGCTTGAGGCTGATGCCGGGGCTCGAAGAGGAGGTCATGGCATACTTGCCGCAGGCGGCGCCGCCGTAGACCATGTTGATGGCAGCCACTTCGCTCTCGGCCTGCAGCACCACCATGCCCGTGGTCTTCCAGGGGGCTTCTTCCATGAGGGTTTCGATGATCTCGGACTGGGGTGTGATGGGATAACCAAAGTAGCCGTCCACGCCGTAGCGGATGGCTGCATGGGCGATGGCCTCGTTACCCTTCATCAATGCTATTTCTTCAGACATACTATTCTTTTTTATCCTACCTTTACCTTGTAGACTGTCAGACATCCGTCGGGACATACATAGCCACAGTTGGCGCAGCCGATGCAGTCGTCTTCATTTTTCATGTAGACATAATGATAGCCGCGGTCGTTTACCTCACGCGGCTCCAGTTCGAGGACGTCGGTGGGACAAGCCACCACGCACAGATCGCAACCTTTGCAACGGTCTGTGTTTACCTCTACATAACCTTTAAATTTTGCCATTATCAGGAGTGGTTTTTATATGATGCAAATATAACTTAAGTTTATGAGGCATTCAATTTTTCAATGTTAATTTTTAGGTTTCCCCATTGTCGGGCGAGTCTACAACCCTTTCTCCACCTCATTTTCAGTTTCAGATTCAGCGACCGCCGGCATGTTTGTGAATGCTTTTGCTGAGGAGCTTGTAGATCTCTTCCATCTCCGCGTCGTTGAGCAGGGCGAGGTGTTTTGCCATGACGCCCTCGTCGTACCGCACAGCCGGTCCAGTTTGTGCTGCACTGGGCGTCATCGTGGTGACCTTGGCAGCAGTCTCGACAATGAGGGGCAGCAGCAGGTCGAAAGAAATTTCCTCTTTGTGGGTGATCTCCGCTGCCAGCGTGTACATGTGATTCACGAAGTTGCAGGCATAAACGGCTGCAAGGTGCAGAAAACGCCGTTTTTCACCAGAGAGGCGCTGCACGTTGCTTGAAAGGGTGCAGGCAAATTCCTCCAGCAGGCGTGTGGTGGCGTCACTGCTTCCCTCCACAAAAACGGGGATCGTGTCAAAATCAATCTTCCGGTGCTTGCTGAATGTCTGCAGGGGGTAGAGCACTCCGTGTTCCGCATGGAGTGCAGCAAAGAGATGCATGGGAAGGCTTCCGGCGGTGTGCGCCCAGACACCTCCTGTTTGGGGCATCTGCTTAATGACAGCAGCCAGGGCATCATCCTTCACGGAAAAGAGATAGAGGTGTGCTGCAGGGTTGACCTGCGACAGATCATTTATCGCATCTGCGCCTGTTTTTGCAGCCAGCGTAGCAGCATTCTCCATTGTTCTGCTGTATACCTGCAGAATTTCGTGACCCACCGTTTTGCATGCTTCGGCAAGATGTGTCGCCAGGTTTCCGGCTCCGATAAAAACAATCCTCATCGCTTCTTCTTTCTCTTTTTTAGCTCCCACCTCTTTCACGTTTATCACTCATCTCCACTTTTAAGCCTATCTTCTCGATACCCGGCAGCGGATTGGCATCCATTATCTGGCGCAGCTGAATCACATAACCAGAAGTGGTATCGAGGGGTATCGACAAATGGAGAGGTAATGAGAGCTGGTAGAGTCCTCCCACGCCGTCGCCCAGCCAGTGGCCGTAATCGTCGGCCACACGAAAATGCAACGCTTCGCTCTGAGGGATTGTATCGACCAGATTATGGGTCACCTGCATCCAGATATCCCGGTAGGGATAGCGTCCGTTCGTGGAGATCTCAATGGAGAGGTCGTATGGCATTCCCTGCGTCAGTGCAGCAGCATCGATCTGGAATTGGATGACGCTGTCGCTATACCATCTTCCTTTGTCGATGTGGCGGTAGTGGTAATAAACTTCCGCTTTATTGCAGGAGAGCAGAAAAACAAAGAGCAGGAGCAACGAAATATAGCAGGTATTATTCCTGACTTTCTCCCTCCTTACCGGAAGGGCGCTGATTGCGTCTGTTTCTATTGCCAGATGGTTGATCGGGGCGTCTCCTGCGAGGTTTCCTTTTCTTATTGATTTGATTTTTGCTGTCGTCATCGAAACGGGTGATGCTTTGATCCTCCAATATATCTCCTCCGGCAAACGTACTTTCGTTCCGGTTTCCATCTTCCTTGTCGGGGGTTAATTTGAGCGGTTTTTGTCCTTTTTTGTTCAACGCGATGATCTCGAAGACACGTTCTTTGGAAATCGTCACCAGGTTGCTGGCATTGTATTTATCGGTTGAATAGGTAATCTGACCGGAGAAGATGTCGGTCTTGAAATGGTAGAAATCGGAATCCTTGGTTTCCAGCACGATCTCCCGTGAGGGTAACCCGCGCTGCGCCTCCACATAGGCATCCACCTCGTAGTTGAGGCAACACTTCAGCTTGCCGCATTGTCCGGCAAGCTTTTGCGGGTTGATGGATATATCCTGGTAGCGTGCTGCTGTGGTGGAGACGGAAACGAAGCTCGGCATCCAACTGCTGCAGCACATTTCACGTCCACAGGGTCCAATACCGCCTATGCGGCCGGCCTCCTGTCGCGCACCGATCTGTTTCATTTCTATCTTCACCCTGAACTCACTCGCGAGCACCTTGATGAGTTCACGAAAGTCGACTCGCTCATCTGCGATATAGTAAAAAATAGCTTTGTTACCGTCGCCCTGGTACTCCACGTCGCCTATTTTCATTTGCAGACCCAGTTCTTCGGCGATCTGGCGGGAGCGGATCATGGTAGGCTGCTCCCGTGCTTTCGCCTGCTCATATTTCTCCAGGTCGGCAGGACGAGCAATGCGATAAACTCGTTTAAGGCCACCATTGGCCTCTTCGCGGAAATTGTACTTCTTCATCTGCAGCTCCACAAGCTTGCCGGTGAGGGTCACCTTGCCAATGTCGTGTCCTGGGATGGACTCCACCGCGACCAGGTCGCCCAGTTGCAGCTCCAGATTGTTGCTGTTGATGAAATAGCCCTTGCGGGTATTTTTAAACTGTACCTCCACCATCTTCGAGAGATCCTGGAACTCCGGAAAGTCGTGCAGCCAGTCGTAGATGTGGAGTTTGTTGTTATGGGGTGTGCAGCCTTTGCAGCTTTTTGTATTTCTTACGGTCACCGTCTTCAGGGGGACGATATCCGCCATTTTATCCGATAAGATTTCTTTGTCCATATATATATTTATTCGCTTTCGATGATCGATCAGCGAGACTTTTTGATGTTTAAGAATAATAGAACCTGCAATTTACAAAATTATTTTCTGAATAACACGGTAACTTTTAAACAAAGATCGAGGAAAATGATCCTAGCATTGCCGTTTTGTTCTATTTGCCTGTGTGCTAGCGCAAACTCCGCTGCAAAAGCTTCGATGTTGCGCTCATTGATGTAGGGAGAAAAGCGTTCTCCAAACTGTAGCTCCGCATCATTGAGGTAGACAAGAGCCGACTCACGGAGGTTGCTCACGAAGTATTCACGAAACATGCGCAGAGCATAGAGCAGGAAGCTCTTCTGCATCTCGCGGCCTATGCCTGCCAGCTCTGTAGCGGTTTCCTTGATTGATTTGATGTTGCCCGATACCGACGTACGCATCATCTTCACAAAAAGGTCGAAGAAATAACGGGTCTCCTCGGAGGAGTTGATCAGTTCGATGGCTTTGGTGAAGCTGCCACGGGCAATGTGGGCGCAGGTTGCGGCATCAGTCTGTGTCAGGCTATATTGCTGCTGCAGAGCGGAGACCATCTCATGGTTCTCAATGGCACGGATGTGAAGGGGCTGGCAGCGTGACCAAATGGTCTGCAACACATTCTCGGAATCTTCCGACACAAGCAGGAATACCGTATGCTCAGGGGGTTCCTCAATCATCTTGAGTAGCTTGTTGGCACAGGCATCGTGCATTTTCTCAGGCAGCCAGACGATCATGATCTTGTAAGGGGCTTCATATACCTTGAGATTCAGCTTGCGAATGATCTCGTCGCTCTCTTTGGCGTAAATGATTCCCTGGGCATTTTCTGCCTTGATGAAGCTGAGCCACTGGTTGAGGTTGAAGTAGTGGCTTTGCGATAGGAACTCGCGCCACTGTGGCAGGTATTCGTCACTCACCTTCGATTTCACAACAGGAAACACAAAATGCAGGTCGGGATGCGCCAGCTTATCGAACTTGTGGCAGGAGGGACATTCACCACAGGCATCTTCGGCACCAGGGTGTGCACAGTTGAGGTAGCGCGCGTAGGCGATGGCCAAGGGGAGCTTCCCCACCCCTTCGGGTCCGTAAAAGATGCGGGCGTGCGGAACAAGCCCCTGCTGCACGGAGTGGATAAGATGTTTTTTTACATCGTGGAGTCCTATGACATCGCTGAAATACATCAATAAATGGCACTTGCTACCTTGTGTATACTCTCTGTTGCCATCAACGCATAAAAATGAATGCCGGGGACGTGGTGTTCCATCAGCTCCTTGCACTGTGCGGTGCACCAGGCCACGCCCACCTCTTTGGCCTCGTCGTCGTCCTTGCAGCGTCGCAGCTCCTTTTCCAGGTCGGCCGGAATATCGGAACGAAACACCTTTGGCAAGACGGTGAGCTGGTTCTTCAGGTGGATCGGTTTGATGCCGGGGATGATGGGAACCGTGATGCCCGCTGCACGGCATCGATCGACAAAGGCAAAGTACTTGCTGTTGTCGAAAAACATCTGTGTGACCAGATAGTCGGCACCCTGATCGACTTTCATTTTGGTGTAGAAGAGCTCAGCCTCCATATTGGGCGACTCCTCGTGCTTCTCCGGATAGCAGGCCATGCCGTAAGAGAAGGGTACCTCAGGCGGGGTGAAGGTGGATCCGTCGAAAGCAATGCCTTGATTGAAGTTGTTCACCTGCTCCTGCAGGCCAGTAGCGTAAAGGTGAGAATCCATTTTCAGCTGATCGGCATCGAGCTTCCGGGTATCTCCCCGCAGCAGTAGCAGGTCGGTCACACCCAGGAAAGAGAGGTCGATCAGGGCATATTCGGTCTCCTCCTTCGAGAATCCTCTTGAGATGATGTGTGGCACGGCCCGAATGCCATATCGGTTCTGAATGGCAGCAGCAATAGCCACCGACCCGGGGCGTTTGCGTATGTTTATCTTACGGTAGACACCCTGTTCATCTTCCCTGTATTCGCTCTCGCTGTGGTGCGTGGTGATGTTGATGAATCTCGGGTCGAACTCTTTCAATCGGTCTATCGTATTAAATATCTGTTGAATACTATTTCCCTTCAATGGAGGGAGCAGCTCAAATGAGAAAGCTGTTTTTCCCGTTTTGTTGAAAAATTCCAAAACCTTCATCTATCTGTCATCTTCAATTTAAGAATTCGTTTGTTCCTGCATGAGTGATATTCCGACAAGGCGTTGAGGAGGGTTTGAAACCGTTCCGGCACCGTTGCAGAGACAAATATACAGGAATATATTGTGAACTAAGTCACTTGCTTAATTAAATATCGCCCGGATTACATCCATGCCATTGGCGTATAACACGAGGCCCAGCAGGAGGACCATGCCAGCTACCTGCGCATACTCCATGAACTTTTCATTGGGTTTACGCCGAACAATCACCTCATAGATGAGGAACATGACATGGCCCCCATCGAGTGCCGGGATGGGGAGGATGTTCATGAAAGCAAGAATCACCGAGAGGAAGGCGGTCATCATCCAGAAGGCCTGCCAGTTCCACTGTGCAGGGAACAGATTTCCAATGGCGCCAAAGCCACCAAGTGAGGAGGCTCCCTCCTTGGTGAATACATATTTAAACTGGGCTACATAATCTTTCAGTGTCTGAATACCCATCCGGGTACCGGCGGGAAACGATTCAAAGAAGCCATAGGTGCGTGTAACAGTCCGATAGACCTGGGCGGGACCCATGGCATAGAAACCCAATGTCCCGGCAGAGTCGACCCTTATGGTGGAGGTATGCAAGGTGCCGCTACGATAGTAATCGAGAGAGACCTCGCCATTGCGGTAGTTGTCGAGTATCGTGCGCAGATCAGCAAACAGGGGCGTTGGGGTACCGTTTATACCGACGATACTATCACCCTTCACCAGTCCCACCTCACGGGCAGCGCTCCCCTCCATGGTTTCATATACTACGGCCGGCACACGATAGTTGGCGAAACCCTCCTTGTCGGTCAGCAGGTTATGCATCAACGTCTCGGGAATAGCGAGGGCTACTTCCTGCCCGTTACGCAACACGGTGACTGTATTGGCGTCGGCCACATCGAGCAGCGTACGCACGCCGAAGCGTTCCAGCTCCTTGTCGTCGGCCCGTAACAGGATGTCGCCATCCTGAAAACCGGCATCTTGGGCAGCCTGACTAAACTCCATTCCCTGGGTCACATTTTTGAGAGGGAGGTAGGTATCGTTCCAGGTGAAGAGCACCATGGCGTAGATGAAAAAAGCCAGCAGCAAGTTAAAGAGTACGCCGGCGACCATCACCAACAGTCGTTGCCAGGCGGGCTTCGATCGGAACTCCCAAGGTTGTGCCGGCAGAGCCATCTGCTCTTTGTCCATTGACTCATCGATCATGCCGGCGATCTTCACGTATCCGCCCAGGGGGAGCCAGCCGATACCGTATTCAGTGTGGCTGTTTTTGGGTTTGTACCTGAAAAGCGCGAACCAGGGATCAAAAAAAAGATAAAATTTCTCTACCCTGATCTTGAATATCTGCGAGAAAATATAATGGCCGAATTCATGTACAACGACCAGTATGGATAAGCTCAAAATAAGCTGAAGTGCCTTAATTAAAAATGTCTCCATTATGTGTTCCTACTTGTTTACGTATCTTGTTCTAAAACTCTTTATTTTTATCTTTTAACTTACAAACCCATTAACCTACAAACCCACAAACATATAAACCTACAGCAAGATCTGTTTGCTGACAGCTACTTACCCATCATCTCCCTTACTTCCCTGTCGCTCTGCAGGTAATCCTCGAGGGTAGGCTCCTGCACGAAGGTGGCCTGCCGCAATGCCTGTTCAATGAGGCGGCTCATCTGTATGAATCCGATTCGTTCCTGCAGGAACATGGATACCACCACTTCGTTGGCTGCATTAAGGATGCAGGGCATGTTGCCACCTGTGTGTATCGCTTCGTAAGCAAAGCCCAGGTTGGGAAACCGGTCTGTGTCGGGCTTCTCGAAGGTGAGTTCTGCCAGCTCGACGAAATTAAGCGGCGTAATCCCCATGGCTAGCCGTTGAGGGTAGGAGAAAGCATACTGTATGGGGATGCGCATGTCGGGCTGTCCCAGTTGTGCCATGATGGAGCCATCCAGAAACTGCACCATGGAGTGAATGACAGACTGGGGGTGTATCAGCACTTCAATCTGTTCGGGGTCCACACCAAAGAGCCACTTGGCCTCGATCATTTCGAAACCTTTGTTCATGAGTGTGGAGGAATCAATGGTCACCTTTGCGCCCATGCTCCAGTTGGGATGTGCCAATGCCTGTGCTTTGGTTACTTTTTCCAACGCCTCTTTTCCATATTTTCTGAAGGGTCCGCCGGAGGCTGTAAGCAGGATCTTGTCGATTTCGTTGTCGCCCTCTCCATTGAGACACTGAAAGATGGCGGAGTGTTCCGAGTCGACCGGCAGGATGGCAGCCCGGTGCTTCAGCGCCAGTTCGGTAATCAGTTCGCCGGCGACGACCAGTGTCTCCTTGTTGGCCAAGGCGATTGCTTTTCCTGCCCTGATAGCGCTGATTGTGGGTTTCAAACCACAGAAGCCCACCATGGCGGTGAGCACCATGTCGATTGCGTCATCCTTCACCACCTCCTCAATGGCGCTACTGCCCTGCCACACCTTGATGGGCAGGTCACTCAGGGCCTCTTTCAGTTGTGCGTAGTGTGATTCGTTTGCGATGACCACTACTTCAGGGAGAAATTTGCGTGCCTGCCGGATGAGCAGTTCCACCTGGTTGTTGGCAACAAGCGCATAGGCAGCAAACCTATTGGGATGCCGTGCAATAACGTCGAGAGCCTGTGTTCCGATTGAACCGGTTGAGCCCAGTATGGCGATGTTTCTTTTTTTTACTTCCATGCTGAAAGCAGATTAACCCATAAAGCCTGCAAAGATAATAAAAATAAGAGTTTATTGAGGATTGTCTACTCCCGAATTGTTATTTAATCATGAAAGCATGAATCTGCTGTAATGCCTCCCCGATGCTGTAGGTGATCACACTCCCACCCTCGTGTGAGACAACCCAACAACGCTCCGCTTCATCTACAAACAGCTCGACGGGGGCCTCGGAAATGATTCTGAAGCCTCTCCGGGTAAGCGCCTTGGTGGTCCAGCGGGCCATGAGGCTATCGGGATGTTGCACCCGTGTGGCAATCGATTTATCGAGCATCTTCTGCACGACAAAACTGCCATATTCTTTATCGAATTCATAGGAAGGATGGTGAAAGACCCTGTCGAAGATGCCTTTAAGCACCAGATCCTCGGGCACTCCCACTGTGATACCTTTCTCCTTCTCCATGAGCCACAGCTTATCGGCGACCTGCATGGCTGTCTCCAGCTCATGGGTGGATATAAATATGGTTTTGCCTGTTTCCCGTGCGAGCTTTTGCAGCAGCAGCAGGATGTTGATACGGTTGGGAAGATCGAGGTGCGAGGTGGGCTCATCGAGCAGGATCACCGGTGTATCCTGTGCCAGTGCGCGAGCAATGAATACTCGTTGGCGCTCCCCGTCGGAAAGTTCATGGATGTTACGCTGTGCAAAACCTTCGAGATAGGTCATCTCCATCGCCTCGTGGATGATGCGGTCGTCTTCCCTGGTGAGACTGCCCAGCCATCCGGTATAAGGATCCCGTCCGATGGCGATGAGCTCCTGCACGGTGAACGATGCCACCGGCTGTTGTTCTGTGAGCACCACCGAAAGCAGCCTGGCTCTCCTTTTGGGGGAAATCTCCCTCAAGTTCTCCCCGTTGAGCTGCATGCTTCCCTGCAAGAGAGGCTGCAGACAGGCGATGGATCGCAGCAAGGTGGACTTGCCACAGCCATTTTTTCCGATCAGCGCAATCAGCTCCCCCTCGCCGGCTGTGAGAGTGAGATCCGACTGTACGATCTTTGTTCCCCCGCTGGTAGGATAACCGATGCTGACATGTGAAAGCTGAAGAAAGGGCATTGTGTTTCTAATTCAGGAGCCGTAGCGTTTGTCTTACTCAGCTGTCAATCCTTCGGGAAGGTGCATCTCGATGCACTTTTTCTCCACATCGACCGCTACGATAAAATCTTCCGTGGCGGGTATCAGCAGTTCATTTGCATCTTGTTCCACCACAAAAAGCACATTAATGGTGCTGTTGTCCACCTCCCGGATGATGCCAATGGTCTCGCCATGCTGATCCACAATGGTGTATCCTACAAAGAACTCCCAATCGTCGTTCTTCTCCCCGGGTCCCACACCCACAGCCTCGCGGGAGAGGAAGACATCCGCGTTGGTGTAACGCGAAGCTTTCTTTTCGTCGTTTACATCTTCGAACTTCACCCGTGCCGTGACATCGGTGGTGAACGTAAACTCCTCCACGAAAAAAGGCACCGGGATTCCTTCAATTTCCAGAAAATAAAAGTCGGCATCAATTTCGGCGTAAGCTGCCTTCTGAAAGAGAACCATTATCTCTCCCCTGATGCCGTACGGTTTCTGAGTACGTCCTATCAACAGGATGTCGTCCCGGGAGATCATCTGCGTTATTTTTTTCGTTGATACTTAATATTCTTGAGCTTGTCGCGGTTGTTGTTATTCAACTTCACTTCAGGAATGGAGTGTGTGTCGACGCTCATTTTTATTTTACCATCTGAGAGCTCATACAGGTCATAGAATATTTTCTCATCATCTGCCTCTTTGTTCCACTGCGAGTAGGAACGTTTCATCTGGCTCAGCAGCATTTTCAGCAGATGCTCTTTCTTGTGATCCTCCTCCATCGAGGCGGCTATTTTAATCATCCGCTCCAGTATCTTCCCATAATGGCGATAGCGCATGGTGGCCCTGCTGTAATCGAGATGGCCGGGGGCGTTGAAGAGTTCTTCCCGCGTGATCACCTCATAGGGATACTCTATCTCCAGTTTGAAATCGGACATGATGGCCAGATGATCCCAGAGTATATGCTTGAAGTTGTTCACATCACGCAGATGTGGAAACATGTTTCCCATGATGTCGATGACGGTGTAGGCACATTTCCTGCGTTCCTCCGCATCTTCAATTGAGACACAGTGATCTACCATGTTCTGGATATTGCGTCCATATTCCGGCAGAAACAGTTTTTCTTTTTGGGTGTTGTATTGCATTTGTATAATGTTTGGTTGTCATTTTTTTTGAGTGACCATATCTTACCTTAATTTCAGCAGATCGCCCTCTTCGGGAACATACTCATAACTTTTTTTGTTCAGTCGGTAAAGATTTCTCAGCCTGATGCCGTATTTCTGTGAGATGCTGTACATCGATTCACCAACCTGTACCGTATGATATGTATACGGTTTGTCAGCACGTGACTTTTTCTTCTGAAAATAGACGATATCTCCTTCGCTAAGGGGGAAATCCTGGGGCACCTCGTTGAACGTAAGCAGATCTTTTTCGTTGAAGCCAAACTCCTTTGCAATGCTGGCGAAGGAGTCGCCGTTTAAGGCGATCACGTAAACCAAGTTGTGGGTGATGTAAGGCTGGTGTGTCCATGTCACCTGGGTTGCTTCCTGGTTTCGTTGCGTCTGCCGCTCACTGCGGCTTACACCTCTGCGGTATTTTCGGTCATCGAAACGATAGAGCTCATAGTCCTCGATGAGTTTGATCAGCTTGTTGGCATACGCCCTGTCAGTGGCATAACCCATCTTTTGGAGACCCCGGGCCCATCCTTTGTAATCGGTGATGGAAAGTTCGAACAGTGCACGGTAGCGACCTCCGTTAAGCAGAAATTCGGAATGATCCTGATACGAATCTTCCACCTTTTCATATTGGCGAAAGCAGTCATTGGGCAGGTCATCTGCAGCATACACAGCGGGACCGTTCCAGGCTCGGTGGCACTTTATTCCGAAATGGTTGTTGGAGCGGCGTGCCAGGTCGCTCAATCCTGCCCCCGACTCCAGTATACCCTGGGCAAGTGTGATGGATGCCGGTATTTTGTAACGTTCCATGTGGGCAATGGCCAAGTCGCCATACCGGTCGATATAGTCTTCGTAGGTTTTCACTCGCTGTTGTGCAGAGAGCTCTCCTGCGACAAAGAAAAAAGTGAGAACGACAAAGAACGATAAATTATGGTTATATTTGCGCAACAAAATATGCATGAGGCTATGAGAGAAATCAATTTAACCACAAAGATAGCTGTTTATCTGTTAGAGGAATGCTCCGAAATGGAAAAAAAACTCATTGATGCAGCAAAAAGTGCCACAACAAAAGCTTACGCACCCTATTCCGGGTTCCGGGTGGGTGCAGCCATCTTGCTGGAGAACGGAGAAATTGTCGTGGGGAACAACCAGGAAAACGCAGCTTATCCTTCTGGCTTGTGTGCAGAACGCACGGCGCTTTTCTTCGCCAATGCCACCCATCCCGATCAAAAAGTGGAAGCTGTGGCAGTAGCTGCCTGGCACAACGGTACGTTTACCCATGATGTCATTACCCCATGCGGAGCCTGCCGCCAGGTGTTGTTGGAAGCTGAGAACCGTTTTCAATCGCCCGTGAAGGTGCTGATGTATAGCGAGGATGGCATTTATGTGGTGACTGCCATCAAAGATTTGTTGCCCCTCAGCTTTGGCGACGAGATGCTAAAGTAATCAGCGCTTCACTTAGAAGGAAGCTTCGTACAAAGTAACCAGGTACCACTTGTTGTTGATCAGCGAAAAGTAGTAATCGGCATAGATACCGTTGTCGATCCCCCTTATTTCCACCACCGCCGTATCATTTTCAAACCGCACAACCTGGTAATACTGGTCGTAAGGACGAGTCAGGTACGTGCTGTCGTAAGTAAGATCGAGCATTTCCCAATCATATTTTCCTATGTATTCATGCATGGGAGCCATTCCCTCGTGGCCAGTATCGGGGATGATGACACTGATGGGGAATTTAATCCTTTCAAACTGAAATGATTCTTCCGTACTAAATTTTTGAATGAACTGATCAAACTCCTCCGTGCCGGAGAGGGTCACTTCTTCTGGGCTGCTGAGAGCATCCCTTTCCTGTATTTCCTTTCCTTGTTCTCCGTTCTTGTGGGCTGAACCCTGGGAACAGGAGATAAAAAGAAAAATAAACAAACAGGAAAAGATAAGACCTTTTGGTTTCATTTTTATATTTAATTATGCGCAATGGATGCCTTTGGTCGGATCGGTTTTGGACTGTCCTTTTGCACCTCTCGCAGACAAATAACCTATTCAGATGCAAAGGTATAAAAAAAGTTGATACACAAACAGTAAAGCGATTATTTTCGATAAAAGAAAATATCGCTACCTTTGTTCTATTAAAGCATCAACAGATGAACCTTTCAGATGAGATAGATCATTTATTCTCCCGGCAGCAGGAGCAATGGCCACAGCTGAAGCACGCCATAAGCCAGCGAAATCAGATTCGGGAGCGTGTGTTTACCTGGGGCAATGACTTCGAGGCGATTGTTCAATACAACCCTGCCAGGATCGTTTCCACGGGGGCCGGCATCGACCGGCAAACAATTGAGAGACGGCCCTGTTTTCTCTGTGCTGAAAACAGGCCATCGCCACAGGAAGGCATTCCCTTTATGGGAAAATACCTCATTCTTTGTAATCCCTATCCCATTGTAGAAAACCACCTCACCATTCCGCTTCATTCACATGTGCCGCAACGTCTTCGCAGGAAGGTGGGAGACATGCTTTCACTGGCAGCGCAACTTCCCGAATATGTAGTTTTTTACAACGGTCCTCGCAGTGGTGCTTCCGCCCCCGATCATTATCACCTGCAAGCGGGGCGTAAATCACCGGTATTGCTCCAGGGTGATCACGAACTGCGTAGCTGTATGATGATTGAAAGCAGCAATAAGGAAGAGGTGGAGGAATTGTTTGAAGAGGTTTATCTCTATCTTCATCACCTGCAACCGGAAGAGGATGAGCCGATGATGAACGTGATTGCCTTCACAGAACAAGACCGTTATAAGTTGCATCTTTTCCCTCGCAAGGCGCACCGCCCCCGGCAATATTTTGAGGAGGGTAACAAACAGTTGCTGGTCAGCCCGGGTGCACTCGACATGGCGGGACTGATTATCACGGTAAGGGAAGAAGATTTTAACAAAATAAGCAGACAGGACGTCGAAGACATCTACGCGCAGGTATCGTTGCAGATAATATAACTGTCAGCAGTCGATAGCTGAACACGAAAAGCCACAAGCTTTAAAAAACAACATATGGAAAACTCAGAGATCATTTTACTCAATATCAACGGAGAAGACAAAGTAGGGCTCACTGCAGCACTGACAGAGATACTGGCGAAGCATGATGCATTCATCCTCGACATCGGTCAATCGGATATCCACAGAAACCTGTCGCTTGGCATTCTGTTTAAGTCGATGCACAACAACTCGGGAGAGATATTGAAAGATCTGCTTTTCAAAGCCTACGAGATGGATGTAAACATCCGTTTTACACCCATTTCACCAGAACGATATTCCAATTGGGTAGGTTTGCAAGGAAAAAACAGATATATCATTACCCTGTTGGGAAGAATTCTGACAGCCAAACAAATTGCGGCTGTCTCGAAGATCATCGCCGAGCAGAACCTTAATATCGACAACATGATCCGACTCACCGGGCGTATTCCGCTCAACGAGGAGGAACGGGCTGCCAAGTCGTGTGTCGAGCTCTCGGTGAGAGGCACGCCCAAAAACAGGCAGCATATGCAGGAGTCTTTTCTGGAGCTCTCCTCGGCGCTTAACTTCGACATCTCCTTTCAGGAAGAAAGCATGTACCGGCGTATGCGCCGGCTTATCTGTTTCGACATGGACTCCACGCTCATCCAGACAGAGGTGATTGATGAGCTTGCAGAGAGAGCGGGTGTTGGCGAACAGGTGAAAGCCATCACAGAACAGGCCATGCAGGGAGAGATAGACTTTGAGGAGAGTTTTCGAAAGCGTGTGAAGTTGTTGAAAGGGCTCGATGTGTCGGTGATGAGAGAGATTGCCACCCAGCTGCCTATTACCGAGGGACTCCAACGGCTGATGAAGGTGCTGCAGAAAGTAGGATTCAAAACGGCGATTCTCTCGGGTGGTTTCACCTATTTCGGCAATTATCTGAAAGAGCAATATGGATTCGACTACATGTACGCCAACGAGTTGGAGATTGTCAATGGCAAACTTACCGGCAATTACGTGGGCGATGTGGTTGACGGCAAAAGGAAGGCAGAACTGCTGCGCCTCATCGCCCAGGTAGAACGGATTGATCTGAGGCAGACGGTGGCAGTGGGCGACGGCGCCAATGACCTGCCCATGTTGGGTATTGCCGGACTGGGCATTGCCTTTCATGCCAAGCCCAAGGTAAAGCAGAACGCGGAACAGTCGCTCTCTTCCGTCGACATCGACGGTATCCTTTACTTTCTGGGATACAAAGACTCTATGCTCGACAGCAAAATACTGAATGAGTAAAGCAACCGGGATAAACTTTTTGGAGAATCTTAAAAAAAAGTGGTATGGATTTTGTAGATATGTTGTTGAATCGCCTCGATGGTGAATTGGAACCGAAAGTACCCGCTCACGCGCTGGTATGTTTCAGCCACCCCGAAACGGGCAGAAAGTTAAGCCAAATGGTATCGGAGATCATTCTGTCGAAAACAGAGAAGTCATTCATCACCCTGCTTTACTTCATTCCGAACACCGTGGGGCGGTCGGACGATGAGCCGATAGAAATACTGCAACATAAGCTACTGGCCGACTTCAAGCCAAAATCAGAGAAGAGCAAAATCACCATGCGGTTGTTTATCAAGGAGTCTGTCGATTGGGTTACCGAAATCCGAAAAATGGCCGAAGAGCAAAGTTGCAATCTGTTGTTTATTGGTTTCGATCGCAATGAGATCACGCTTGGCGATGCAGAAAAATTTATCCGCCTAAAGAATGATCAGGCAATCACCGAAACCGCTGTTCTGGCCCAATTCGGAGCGCAGGAAGCGGACAGGTTGAAAAATATCTCTGCGTTGCTGGACCGAAACAGGAAGGTCACAAGTGTCTTCCTTGACAATGGCCTTTCGGAAATCAGCCACGTTTTCATTCCTGTGCTTAGCAAAGCAGATGTGCATATTTTCAGCTTTCTCTATCAGGCAGCCTTGAAGGAGCATGTGCATGTCATGGTGTGGGATGCTGTGGGTATCCTCCTGTCGGATCCTAAAATGCAGAAACTGTATCAGCACATCGTAAAAAAGAGCGACGGCAGGGTGCAGCTCTGGGACGCCAACAAAAAGATTGAAAAAGATTTTATGAAGACCCAGGATCTGCTCATCATCGGCATTGAAGGATGGAGCAAATTGGCTGCCACCCCTCTTTATTGGAAAGAAGCGCTTCCATCTGTCCTGATCATTAAGGACATAACAAACTGAAATTATGATGCAGCCCTCCCCCATTACCAAGAAGCTGAAAGAGATTTATACCCACATAGAACAGCGACAATTGAAACAGGCTATTGACGGTGTCAAAGCAGCTGTGGAACAATCACAACATTGGACCATCACCGAAAGAATTGCTGAGTTGGAAACCAACTATCAGTATATGCTCCATTATCTGATTGAAGGGAAGAAAGATCCCGAGCAACAACATATTTACGAGAAACTGATTCGCGATCTTTATGCCGTAGCCGACGATGCTGCGGGTCAGCTGCTTTTGCAGGAGAGTTCTTCTCTTTTTTACGATAAATCGCGTCTTCTTCAGGTGCGTACATCTCCTTCAATGGAAGACTACCGGAGCGTTCTACTCCAGCAGGCAGACACCTTTACTTTCATCGATCTGCTGGAAGAGGGTGAGGAGAAGGAACGACGCTTGAAAGAAAATGAGCTCGCACACGAAAAAACCCTGCAGGACCTCTTTTACACGCTGTTTGCATCGCCAAGGGCCCATGCCGACATGATGGCATCCTACCGGACTTTTCTGGAAGATGACCAAATTCCGGTGTACGACAAGAGTATTTTTCTCTCTGCACTCACCATGAACGTGCTACAACGGTTCGATGCCGCCAAGGTGGAGTTGCTTCTCGATGTGTGCCGCCACCCTGAGGTAGAACTGGTGATACGGGCCATCATTGGTCTCATCCCCATCTTCCAGACCTACACGGCCCGCCTGCCGCTCTATCGGGAGTGCAGCGACAGGCTGCAGCTGTTGTCGGACGACAAGCAGTTCAACCGCCGTTTCGTGGCCGCCATCCTCGGCTTTATCCAGGCACACGAAACAGAGAAGATCACCAGACGACTCACCGAGGAGATCCTACCGGAGATGATGAAACTGAGCCCGATGATCGGTAAGAAGATCAATCTGGATGAGTGGATGGGCGAAAGCGGACTGGATGAAAAGAACCCCGAATGGCAACAGATACTCGATGAGAGCGGGCTGACAGACAAACTGCAGGAGTTCTCGGACTTACAGCTGAAGGGTGCCGACGTGTTTCACTCCACCTTCTCCAACCTGAAGTCTTACCCCTTCTTTCAGGAGATGAGCAACTGGTTTCTGCCGTTCAATCCGCGACACAGCAGCATCCGGCAGCTTTTCGCCGACAAGTGGGAGGGTGCTTCACTGATTGAGACCATGTTCAGCTCCTCGCTGATCTGCAACTCCGACAAGTATTCGTTCTGCTTCAGCATCATGATGATGCCGGAAAACTACCGCCGCATGATGGTTGCCCAACTGGGTGCCGAGGGAGAAGAACTCACCCGAATGCAGGTAGAGGAAGAGATACTGAAACCGCATCAGAAGGAAGATACGCTGATCAAGCAATATATCCAGGATCTTTATCGTTTCTTCAAGCTTTACCGGCGACGGGAAGAGTTTGTGGATATCTTCGACCTCCCGCTAAACTACCACCAGATCGAAGCTTTTCATCCGGTGATACTGCAGCCACACTATTTGGAGCAGATAGCCCTTTATTATTTCGAGAAAAACAACTTCAGTGAGGCACTTGCTGCTTACCTGATGCTGACCGAGGCAGGGGGTGCCACCCAAAGTGAGGTATGGCAGAAAATAGGCTTTTGCAGGCAGATGCTGGCAGATACGGAGGGTGCCCTGGAGGCTTATCTGCATGCCGATTTAATTGAGGAGAACAATACCTGGGTGCTGCACCGCGTGGCACATTGCTACAGGGTGTTGAAACAACCCGACACGGCTTTGACCTATTATCGCCGGCTGGAACAGTTCAGGCCCGACGATCTCCATATTCAGCTACTCATCGGACATTGCTACCTGGAGTTGAAGCAATACGACAAAGCACTCAACCGTTACTTCAAGGTGGAGCTGCTCGATAGCGACAACCGCCGTGCTTGGCGATCGGTGGCCTGGTGTGCATTCCTGTCGCGCAAGTTTGACGTGGCCAGAAAATACTATGCCCGTATACTGGAGGACGAACCCAACGCACACGACTGGCTCAACGCGGGCCATGTGGAGCTTTGCCTGGAAGAGAACAAGAAGGCGCTGTTGCTCTATCGGTCATCGATGGAAAAAGCAGGCAGCTTTGACGACTTCCGGTCGATGCTGGCAGAAGATGTGGAAGAACTACAGGAAGCAGGGGTGAATACCGCCATTCTGCCTGTCATACTAGACAAGATGCGGTATGATCTTACTTGACATAAATTAATGTGCCAATATGCTAATGTACCAATGTGCTAATTGGAGATTAGCGATAAAGTTCATTTTTCAGGATATAGTCATACACCTTGGGTGGAAGAAAAGCACGCATATCTTTGCCTTCCCGGATGCCGTTGCGAACGAATGTGGAGGAGATCTCCACCAGGGGGGCATTGACCAGTTTCACTGATTGGCACATTGTTTCAGGTATCACAACATTTTCACCCCGCCGTGGATAGACGAATATTTGAAAGCGCTCCATGATCTGCTTATGTTCTTTCCATCGGTCGAACACCGACCAGTTGTCTCCTCCTATGATCAGCGAAAATTTCCTGTCGGGGTGGTCCTTGGTCAACACATTGAGTGTATCTATTGTGTAAGAGGGGCGCGGCATAGAAAACTCTACATCTGAAACACGCAGAAAAGAGTAATCTTCCAGTGCCAGGCGCACCATCTCCAGACGAACTTCATCGGGCAACAGGTCCTCTCTTTTTTTCAGTGGACTTTGGGGTGTCACCACAAACCAGATTTCCTGCAATGAAGTGAAAGCACTGAGGTAGTTGGCCAGCATGAGATGACCCATGTGGATGGGATTAAATGATCCGGAGAAGATGCCTGTTTCTCGTCTGTTCATGAGCACAAAGGTATGATTTAATTTGCAAACGAATCTCGGGAGGGGACATAAAAAAAACCGATGTCCTTGCGGCACATCGATTTCTTTATATCGTTCCTCTCACGGACCGATTCAGGCCCGTTTAAAAAGAGATATGATCCAGAGTAACAAAATTGCTCCCACCAGGGCGGTCACAAGGCTGCCGATAATTCCCCCGGTTGCTATACCGAGGAGGCCAAAGACCCATCCGCCAATTACGGCTCCGGCTATTCCTACCAACAAGTTGACCAAAAAGCCAAAGCCTCCGCCTCTCATTAATTTACCTGCAAGCCATCCGGCTACTGCACCAATAATAATCCACCAAATTAATCCCATAATTACATAGTTTTTAATGTGAATATCTTTTGATTAACTCATGAGAAAACTGTATCTCCTCGCTCTTATTAACACAGTGCGTTCAAGAATTGTTTAAAAAGAGCAAAAAAAATGTCGTTGGTTCAGCTCATCCGGTGTTTATAATCTTCGTACCCAAAACGGCGATAGAGTATGAACTGACCCGCTGTGGTCCAAAGTCCGATGGAAGGATGCGATACGCCGTTGAAAAGGGTGCTCTTCACCGTGGTGTAGTGGATCATGTCTTCAAATACCACCCGATCACCAACCTGCAAAGGCGCATCAAACGACCAGTCACCCATGAAGTCGCCACTCAAGCAGCTGTTACCTCCCATACGGTAAGTAGGCTTTCCTTCCACTGCCTCCTGGTAGGCTCCCCGGATACGGGGCTTGTAGGGCATCTCCAGGCAGTCGGGCATGTGGCAGGCAAAAGATACATTCAACATGGCTGTCTTCACACCATGGTTTTCCACGATGTCGGCCACATTTGCCACCAGCACACCAGTTTCCCAGGCAAAGGCGCTTCCGGGCTCAAGGATAATTTCGAGATGTGGATGACGTGCCTTGAAAGAAGCTAGCAACCGAATAAGGTGCTCTACATCATAATCCTTGTGCGTCATCAGGTGGCCGCCCCCAAGGTTGAGCCAGGAAATCTGACTGAAGAGCCGACCGAACTTTCGTTCTACCACCTCAAGCGTTTTTTCCAGATCGTAAGAGTTGTTCTCGCAGAGGTTGTGCAAATGAAGCCCGGTGACTCCTTCGGGCAGTTTCTCCCCTATTCTGTCGGCAGTGACGCCGAGACGTGATCCGGGAGCACTGGGATTGTAAAGGTCGGTCTCCACCACTGAGTATTCCGGATTGATCCGCAACCCACAAGAGATATTTTTTCCGGAGGCTTTCACTTGTGGATAGAATCGTTCGAACTGCGACAGCGAATTGAAGGTAATATGGCTACTGTATTGCAGAAAAAGCGGAAACTCCTCCTCGGTGTAGGAAGGGGCGTAGGTGTGTGCCGGATTGCCCATCTCCTCGAATGCCAGCCTGGCCTCAGAAACGGAGCTGGCAGTAGAATAACCGATGTATTCGCGCACAATTGGAAACGACCGCCAGAGGGCAAAAGCTTTGAAGGCGAGGATAATGCTTACCCCGGCACGTTCTTCCACCGACCTGATAAGCTGCAGGTTTCTTCTTAGCAACGCTTCCTCCATGACGTAACAGGGCGAGGGTATTTTGGTAAAATCAATCATATTTTTTAGTGGTTAGCAGTCAGCGTCCTACTATCAACTTCGGTTGTGAAATGTTGTGGGGACACGTTGGCACATCAGTCCATCAATTTATACTTTTCAATGTGTACTTTTTCCCAATGCAAGTTATCAAGGTCGGCTGCGGTTCTTTCCTTCTCTTTTTTGCCAAAAGCCAGCACACAAAGTACCTCCAGGGGCATGGGGATATCCAGCAGGTCATTGATATATTCGCCCGAAGATATGGTTTCTGAGTAGGACCTGTCGCGTATCTGCACCCAGCAGCTACCGATACCCAGTTCCTCTGCCTGCAGTTGCATGTTGATGGCGGCAATGGCACCATCTTCAATCCAGGCGGTACTTTCCAGCGGGTTTCCGACGACCACAACAGCCAAGGCAGCATCGGCAATGAAGGAAGCGCTGTGGGGTTTACATTGCGACAGGCTTGAAAGCATTCCTTTCTGTTCTACGGCAATAAACTCCCACGAATGGAGGTTTTTGGATGTGGGCGAAAGCAATCCTGCTTCCAGAATCAAACGCGTTTCGTCTGCTGTAAGCAACTCTTCTTTGAATTTCCGTATGCTGCGACGCTGGAGCAACAGTTGTTGAAAATTGTTCATTGTTCACTTTTTTAATTGAAGGCACAATGATACAAAAAAAAAAGGAAAAAGTGAGGAGATGCATGCGGTGATCGTGATTAATCGGCTCAATATCCGCTTCTTTTTTGTAGGTTTTAGTCCGATGAAAGAGTTTAATTAGAATAATTCCAAATAATTGCGCTCTTTTTTCTATTTTTGCATAAAAATTAGGTGATCCGTTATGTATCAAGTTTCAAAAATAAAAGTGAAGTCCTATATGAAGATGGCCGATCTGATTGATGCTAACCCCAATCTGTTGTTGATGCTGCAGCATTTCAACATCGATTTCAGGGTGAGCGATCAGACTGTACTGCAACTCTGCACCGCTTACGGCATCAGTGAGAACCTGTTCGTGAGCATTGCCAATCTCTACAACGGACTGGCGACGAAAGAGCACCAGACCTACACACGGGATGATCTGGTACAGGTAATCGATTTTCTCAAGCATAGCCACCATTACTATCGTTTCGATAAATATCCGCAGATCAGCTCCTACATTCGTCAGTTGCAGGAAAATCATTCTGAGAAAGAACTGAAGCTGCTGGAGAAATTTTTCCACGAATACTTTACCGAAGTGATAGAGCATCTTGATTATGAAGACAACATTGCCTTTCCCTATTTCATTACCCTGCTGACCAATGAAGCTGATCGGGACAGGCAGGAGCGCTATTCTTCCATTGAATACGGTGATCACCATACCGACATTGAGATGAAGCTAAAAGATCTGAAGCATCTGTTGCTGAAGTATGTGAATATTGAGAACGACCTCAACTTGCGTCGCAAGTTGTTTTTCGCGCTGTATGAGCTTGAGTTCGATCTCTACATTCATTCTCTCATTGAGGAGACTATTTTGATTCCCGCAGGTGTGGACATCGAAAAAGGACAAAATGCGTAAGCCCTCGCTTCATATTGCCATCCTGGAACCTTCACGGATTATCTGCGAGGGACTGCAGACCATCCTGTATCAGTCGGATCTCGACTGCCGTGTACATCGTCTTGAGACGCTGGAGGAATTGATGGAACTGCTGGAGGTTACTCCCCTGGACATCCTTATAGTGAACCCGCTGCAGTTTGTGAACCGGGAAAAGGAGACCCGCAAGATCCGCAAGCAATATCCGTCGATGTCGGTTGCTGGAATCGATTATGGCATCATCCAGAAACAGTCGATGCTCACCGATCTTTCTTTCACGCTCTATGACTCTGCGGAGCATATCATTCACCTGCTTTCTAAGCTCGACAAGAAGAACAGGGCGGTTGGACTGCAAGAAAATGAGGACGACAACCTCACCAAAAGGGAGATTGAGGTCCTCACAGGATTGGTGAACGGCAAGATGAACAAGGAAATTGCCGACTCGCTCCACATCAGCATCCACACCGTGGTGCGCCACCGGAAGAACATCACGATGAAAACTGGCATCCGCAGCCAATCGGGTCTCACCATTTACGCCATCTCCAAGAAGATTGTGGCCATAGAGGACATCGATATTTAGAACTGCCAGCTCATTGCCACCGCCAGATTGCGCGGATCGGTGGGATTGAGATATCCGCCTCGATAGTAGGCCGTATACCCCTGTGAATTTAATACGTTATTCAAGAACAACCGCAATTGACAGCGATCTATTCTGTATCCTGCCTGAAGATTCACGGTGGTGTAGGCATCGGCAAGGAAAGGCTTTGTGTTGGGCTGCACATTGTGGCCCGGAAGTACCTGGTAGGTATATTCGGCAAACGGACGCTCGCCTGTGTAGTAAAACCCAGCGCCCAGCGACAGGTTTCTGAGGAATCCGTCGAAGAAGGTATAGTTGAGCCACCCATTCGCGGTATGCGCCGCGGCATTCATGGGTGCCGACCCTTCGTGGTAGTAGGGACTGTCGTGATAACCGGCATCGAGATAGGCATAACCCACCACCGCATCCATATTTCTCAGTATCTTGCCTGTCAGCTCCAGCTCTACTCCCTGCCGTTTCAGGTTCCCCGCCTTGATGTAATATCCTGTATTATTCCCCGCCTCGTTGAGGGCAGCATAGGTAAGGTTGTTGTTCAGAATATGGAACCAGGTTGCATTGAGACGCAGCCTGTTGTCGAACCACTCCGCCTTGAGACCGGCTTCGACCTGTTTTTCGCGCGATGCACCGACCGGTGTGACGCGATCTTCCAGCAGGTTGGTGGCCCCACGCAGTGAAGTGGTGGTGGTGTAGGAGGCAAACAGATTGATATTTTCGAGCGGGGTGATGATCATCCCCAGCAAGGGATCCCACACGTCACCACCGGAGGTGGAAACGCTGTTATTGGTGGTGCCGCTCAGCTGGCTGTAGCGGAGACCGAGAGAGAGCTTCAGATAACGGTTGAAAGTCATCACCTCCTGCAGCAGCATGCCATAGGCATATTCCCTTGAACGTACCGGATCGCCATACTGGAGGGTCACGTTGGGGGTCTTGTTCGAGATAGGCTGCAACACATCCACGGTATCCACCGTCACGGTGTTCGTGTTGACCGTGTTGAGGTCGGTCCATCGGTAATCGAAACCCAGGTTGAAGGTATGCTTCACCCTACCGGTATAGAGGTCCTTGCCAATCAGGTCGAGCTGAAACACCCCATTTTTATCATCGCGCTCACTGCCGCTGTAGGCACGTGACCGCAGATTGTAGTTACCCGTCTTCGTAGCATTCCGTAAGGGCGAGGCATGGGAGGCGATCTTCGTTTGGCTCATATCGGAACCGGCATAGGCAACACGCAGACTGAGGAAGTCGTTGAGCGTGCGGTAAGCCTGTGCCAGGTAAGTGAGTGTATTGGTTGTCTGTCGGTCGGTTGTGAAGCCCAGGAAACGGTCGTGGGGCATCTCAAACACGTTGAAAAGGCTGTCGGCGCTCAGGTTCACCGTACCCTGATCGGGTGTACGGGAATCGTGCAGGTAATCCATCTCCAGCGTAATACTGGTTTTGTCATCTGGACGCCATGCAAAGGAAGGATTCAGGTAGACACGGTCTTTGGAGACGTGTACCCGGTAGTTATCGCCCTGTTCCCAGGCCCCGTTGATGCGAAAGGCAGTGCGCTGCAGCCTGTCGGTCACAAACTGCACATCGAAGGTGGGGCGCAGTTGCCCCCAGCTGCCAGCACGAAATCCCACGTTGCCCGAGTTGATAAAACGAGGAGTCTTGGTGGCGATGTTGACCACGCCGCCCGCCGAGCCGAGGTCGTTACCCAGCCCCTGTGCAATGGCAGCCGAGCCACGCAGTATCTGGATGGTCTCCACCCCCTGCATATCGGTCAGAAAACCGTTCCCCCGAAAGTCGGAGTGCACCCTCACTCCGTTTTTTACAACCGGTATACCCCTGTAGCCACGTGAGGTAAGGCTCTCTGTTGTATTGCCGAAGGTAGCGAAGGTGCCCACACCCGGTGCATTTCGCACGGCATCGTTCAGCGTCAGCGCACCCTGGTCGGTGATTATCTTCTGCGAGATCACCGAGATGCTCTGCACCTGCTCATCGAGGCGAAGTGGAATGCGGGTGAGGGCATCCATTTTCTCGGGACGTTCACGTCGTCGGCCAAACACCTCTACTTCTAGCAGCATCTGCCCCTCACGCTCCAGTCGGAATGTATCTTCCGTGATCACGCCCTGTTGAAAGCCAACTTCTTTGACCACTGGCTTATAACCCACATAGCTAACCACCACGGCATGTGTTCCTCCGGGCACATTGCCAATGTGGAATTCACCCGACCGGTCGGTATCGTCACCGATACCCAGTTCCTCCAGGTAGACTGTGGCGCCGATCAGCTCCTGGTCCTCCTGGTCCATTACAATCCCTGTAAATATGCTGTTTTGTTGGGAAAATATTTCCCCCATGCCTACGAGTAGGCTCATCAATAGGATAACCATTTTTCTTTTCATCTCTTTTTATAATTTATACAAAGGCAACGGACAAAAATTTTTGTTGTTGCTCATGTGTTTTGTTTTATTGAGTTTACCGGATTACAAAGAAAAGTGAAAAGTTACGGGCCTACAATCCCATAAAATCATCATTTCAAATGCGGCGAATACCCACTATGAGCAATTGAAGCGCCTCGCCAACTTTGTTACTTTTGTTCCGTATAATCATGTAAAATTTCAGACTAACAATGAAAAAAATGTATCTATGGTTATTGGTTTCCCTCTTTGTGATCCATGCAAACGGACAAGCCGATAAAACCGACGCCATGCTCTTTGGCGATGTGAAGGACAAGACAACACAGCAACACATTCCCTATGCTACTATTTTTGTGAAAGGATCCACGAAGGGATGCGCAGCCGATGAAACGGGACACTTCAAAATGGCCAATCTTCCCGTGGGCAGACAAACCATCGTGGCACAATTTGTGGGTTACAAACCTCAGGAGATTGAGGTGACCCTGACCAAGGGAAAAGGAACAGCGCTCTACTTTGAACTGGAGGAGGATGTGTTCGATCTGGAGCAGGTGGTGGTGACGGGCACGCGCACCCAACACTATGTAAAAAATGTACCCATTCGCACGGAGGTGGTAACGTCCAAGGCATTACAAAACAAGAATGCATGGAACGTGTTCGAAGCCCTGGAGGGGGTACCGGGCATCAGGGTTGAAAATCAATGCCAGTCGTGCAACTTCACCATGGTACGGATGCAGGGGCTGGGATCGGAACACACCCAGGTGCTTATCAACGGACAGCCCATCTACTCGGGACTGGCCAGCGTATATGGACTGGAGCAGATTGGCACGGGCGATGTGGACCGCATTGAGGTGATCAAAGGGGCAGGCTCTGCGCTGTATGGCAGCAGCGCCATAGCCGGGGCGATCAACATCATCACGAAAGACCCCTCCCCTGTTCCATCGGTATCGGCCGACCTCCAGTTCGGCAATCACAACTCCAACATTTACAACCTGAATGCCTCCATGCGAAACGAAGAAGGGGACATCGGACTAAGCCTCTACGCCCAGAAGATAGACCATGGCGTAATCGATGAGACAGGGGAAGGAAGCACCCGACAGGAGGTGAAAATGAAGGACGGCATCTCCGACAGGGTAGCGTCCAGGCTGCACAACATCGGCGCCAGCCTGCACATAGACCATCCGTTTTTTGATGACGACAAGCTGGTGATCCGGGGAAAAGCCATCAGTGAGAAGCGCGAAGGAGGTGTAATTACCGATGATCAATACAAGAATCCATTTACAGAAGGTACCGAAAATATATCGACCGACCGCTACGAAGCAGAAGTAAGCTATCAAAAGAAATTCGGCCAGGAGACCCTACTCAATTTCAGCAATTCATACATCAACCACAACCGGAATGCCACAAACGACTCCTATTTATCGGATTACAAGGATACCCACGAAGGGGCTAAACCCGATGTGCTTGATATGAGACCCTATCTGGCAGAAGAAAACTCCCTGATTTCAACACTCACACTGGGAACGAAGGCAGGCAATCACAGCTTGCTCTTCGGGTTGCAACATTATGTGACACGACTGAACGAATCGGGGATGTATGTGGTGGTGGATGAGGAGAACGATTATTATGGCGAGTCATACAAGTCCATTGCCCGTAAACATGCACAGGAGTTTGGTTTCTTTGTGCAGGATGAGTGGCAGGCTGCGCCCGATTTCACGGTAGTGCCTGGCGTACGGATCGACTACCACACCTCGGGCGAGGAATATGCATCGGACAGGCAAATCTTCGACAGCGATTTTCCGAAGACAGCCTTCGAACGGACCAGCGTCAACCCGCGTTTGGCGCTCAAGTACAATGTGGGTGAACATGTGACACTTCGTGCGAACGCAGGCACCGGTTTCAGGGCACCCTACGGTTTTTCGGAAGATCTTCACCTCTGCAGCGGCTCACCACGTGTGTGGAAATCGTCAGACCTGAAGGCGGAGACCTCCCGCAGCGCCAACCTGTCGGCCGATTATTACGGACATCATATTCAACTGAGCGCCAACATCTTTTATACCTACCTGAAGGATAAAATTGATTTTACAGATGCCGATGAAGATGTTAAAAACCTGGGGTACACGTATCAGTGGCGCAACATAGACGATGCCGTGGTAAAGGGGGTTGAGATGACACTGCTTTTGAATCCGATGAAGGACCTGAATATTGGAACCGACTTCAGCATCAACAGTGGCAGCTACAAAAACACAAGAGAAGATTGGAAAGGTACCCCCTATGAGGATATCAGCAACAAGATATCGCGGTTCCCCTCTACTTCTGGTAGCGTGAAAATTGAGTATGCGCCTCATAACTGGAACCTGACAATCTATGGGTTGTACCAGGGTAAGAGCTACATCGACTATATCAGCGAAGTGGAAAACAATTCTAAAATCAAAGAGACCGATCCCTACATGACTTTTAACGCGAGCATATCCCGAACCTTCGGAAAGGTGCGGCTCTATGCAGGAGGTAAAAATATCTTCAGTTATATTCAGGATGAAAGACATTTGGATGATGCGGCTTTTCTCTATGCACCGGTTTACGGCGCACTTTACTATGCCGGAATTTCTCTGCGTATCAATTAACGCTGTCTTCCGCTCAGCCCGCATGGGCTAAACGGGTGGAGCCCTGTTTTTGAAAACCCCTGGTACCATGTTGGTACAGGGGTTTCTTCTTTTTCCCAGTTTTTGTTAAACAATTTAACGCGATCATACGTTTCAGTTTCTTTAATGCTGTCCGATTCATTTTTTTTACAATAAAAAATCATAGATTTATAATTCTAATTGATATACTGGCAAGTCATGTCATCGCTAAAACATGAAAAAAAATAAGTAATCATATGAAAATACATGAGTATCAGGCGAAAGAGATCTTCGCATCATACGGACTCCCGGTAGACAAGAGCAGCGTCTGCCGTTCTGTTGATGATGCAGTGAAAGCCTACAGCCAGCTGGATTCCCGAAAGGTGATCGTGAAAGCTCAGGTACACACAGGCGGCAGAGGCAAGGCCGGTGGCGTAAAACTGGCTAACGATGAGGTGGAACTGCGCCGGCACGCTGCTGCAATCCTCGGCATGAATATCAAAGGGTTCACAGTGGACCGCATCCTTGTGGGGCAAGCGGTTAACATTGAGAAGGAATACTATGTGAGCTACGTAATCGACCGAAAAAGCAAGTCGACCATCCTGATGCTGAGCAAGGAGGGCGGCATGGATATTGAAGAGGTGGCACGCACTACGCCGGAGAAGATCCACAAGTTTGTGATCGACCCGTCGGTGGGTATCCCCGATTATCTGGCCCGGGAAGCTGCTTTTAAGCTGTTCGATGAAATTGGACAGGTGCGTCAGGCTGCGGGAATTTTCCAGAAGCTCTACCGGCTTTTCGTGGAAAACGATGCATCACTTGCCGAGATCAATCCGCTCGTGCTAACGAAAGAGGGATCCATCATGGCCATTGATGCCAAGATGACTTTCGACGACAATGCCATCTTCCGTCATCCCAAAATTGCGATGCTCAACGAGCCCACCGAGGAGGAAAAGAAGGAACAGAGTGCCAAGGAAAAGGGATTCAGCTATGTTCACCTGGGTGGCGACATCGGTTGCATGGTCAATGGCGCCGGCCTGGCCATGGCCACCATGGATATGATCAAACTTTATGGGGGTAATCCGGCAAACTTTCTCGACATCGGCGGCAGCTCCAACCCCAATAAGGTGATTGAAGCCATGAAGCTGCTGCTGAGCGACCACAACGTGAAGGTGGTACTGATCAATATTTTCGGCGGCATCACCCGTTGCGACGATGTGGCCAATGGCCTGCTGGAAGCTTTCCGGCAAATTAAAACGCACATACCCATTGTGATCCGGCTCACCGGCACCAATGAAAAAGGGGGACGTGCGTTGTTGCAGGGAAGTCACTTTCATGTGGCCGAGACAATGGGCGAAGCCACACGCATGGCAGTGGAACTGACAAATCAATATCAAGACTGAAAAACAAGTAGATTATGAGTATTCTGATCAACAAAGAGACACGGCTTATCGTGCAGGGTATTACCGGGCGCGACGGAGGTTTTCATGCATCGAAAATGAAGGAGTATGGTACAAACGTGGTGGGTGGCACCTCACCCGGTAAAGCAGGTGAGCAGGTTCACAACATTCCCGTTTTCAACACGGTGCGGGATGCTGTGTCGGAGACCGCTGCCAACACATCGGTGATATTTGTCCCCGCCCCTTTTGCGAAGGATGCCATGATGGAAGCAGCCGACGCAGGCATCAAGCTCATTGTCTGCATCACCGAAGGTGTTCCCACACTCGATGTGGTGGAGGCATACAGTTACATACGGCGCAAGGGCGCCAGCCTGATCGGTCCCAACTGCCCCGGACTGATCTCACCGGGAAAGAGCCTGGTGGGCATCATGCCCTCGATGATCTTCAAGGAGGGCAGTACTGGCGTAATCAGCCGCAGCGGCACACTGACCTATGAGGTGGTATACAACCTTACCGAAAAGGGTATGGGACAGTCCACAGCAGTGGGTGTGGGAGGTGATCCCGTAGTAGGACTCTATTACAGAGAGTTGTTGGAGATGTTTGAGAATGACCCCGATACCGACTCAATTGCGTTGATCGGCGAGATCGGTGGAGATGCCGAAGAGCGTGCAGCCGAGTACATTCGCGATCATGTAACCAAGCCGGTAGCGGTCTTTATTGCCGGACAACAGGCTCCTCCGGGCAAACAGATGGGTCATGCAGGTGCCATCATCTCCAGCGGATCTGGCACAGCAGCCGAGAAGATTGCCGCCTTTGAATCTGTCGGCATACCGGTGGCAAGAGAACCCGGACAGATTCCTTCTCTACTGAAAGGGAGAAGATGAGCAGGAAGGAGGTCTTTTTATTCACTTGCTTGCCTCGACAGAAAATCGGAAACAATCCCTTTTATTGTGATGAAACCTTGTTGTTGGATGAATGTGCATTAATAAGCCTACTCTACTTGAAGTTTGTGCATTTTTTCTGCCATTCTCACACCTAACTCCCTTGCAGATTTGCTGTCTAAATGAGTTCCATCACCCTTGTGAACCAATCCCTCGGATGAGGCAACCGCGGAAAATGGCACCACATCAGTGAGTTTTTCCAATTCACGATTGATCAACTTGTATTCTTCCCTGTAATTGCCCAATTCACCTGCCACAAAAGGCACCTGCTGATTTCCAATTTCATTCCGGAGGCGGTTGACCAATGTCTGTAGTTCATCAAGATAGACACTTGCTCTTTCCTCTTTACTGTCGGACTCACCTTGATGCCAGATAATTCCCTTCACAACTCCGGATTGCATGGCAACACGCAATCTTTTCACGGCGTCATCGTAGGGGTAAGATTTACCACCAGCGGTATCATTACCCTTTCCTGGTTGCCACAGCTCAATGCTTGTACCGCCTACGGCACATGGAATCAAGCCAATTTTTACATTTTTATCTTTCTGATATGTCAGCATCTTTTGTGCAAATGCTAATCCGGGGCCCACACCTGCTACATCGGGTTTATCGAAATGGAGCGGGTCTTTCGCTAACTCCCATTCATTATATTTATTGAACATCAGCAAACGTGGATTTTCGGGCGTTGAAAGTGAATCGACTTTACCACGACCGGCCATGTTTGATTGGCCAACCAGTAAGTAGAGGTGAAATGGAGGGTCTGCATTCGCTTTGACTCGCTTCTGACTGCTACATGAGAGCATAAGGAACGACAAACATATAATGAACAAAGAAGAGAAGAAATTAAAACTCAGTTTTTTAGTTTTCATTTTCTTTCTATTTAATTTCCAACACATAAACTATTGTATGAGTACGTTATCAATAACCGCATAACATTTTCGGATTAACTGGTTGGCAAATATACAAATTTCAGTGTTACTGCATGCAATGATCCAATTCATGCAACACCCGCCATATTGGACTGAATAATTTGCTATCTAATTCATATACCATTATTCAAAATTATTTTGCTATCAGGGAGATTCTCATCCAGATAATAAAAAAGCGGGAAGAACCCCGCTTTTTGGGATTGTTGTAATCCCGATATGAGCCATATCCGATCCCAATACATTAGGAGTATATTAGGAGTATATTCGAACGATATACGAAGATGATGTGGCGAAAAGGGCGATCATTCTGTGTCTCGTACTGAAACAGGTTACAGTATCTGTCCATCTTTTCATTTTTCCAGTTCTGCGTTTTTTGATGACAAAACTACGTAAATAGACATTCAATTATGGGTTAATTATCTACATTTGTGAAACAATGATAAGAATAAAAAAAATACTATGACTACAAGAAGAGACTTTATAAGAAATGTGGCTATTGGGACAGCTGCAGTATCTGTGGGAGGTGTTTTACCGAGCTTCAGCGCCAAAAGCTATAAGAATATCGTTGGTGCAAATGACAGGATCAGAATGGGTGCTATAGGAGTGAATTCGAGAGGGAATGCACTTGCAGGAGGATTCGCACGTGAAAAAGGTTGTGAAATTGCGTATGTATGTGATGTTGACAAAAGAGCCATGGAGAAATGTATCGCCAGTGTGGAAAAAATTGGAGGTAACAGGGCTTCTGGTGAAAAGGATATACGCAGACTGCTCGAGAAGAAAGATCTGGATGCTGTCATCATTGCCACACCGGAACACTGGCATGCACCGGCCGCTTTGATGGCGATGAAAGCCGGGAAACATGTATATCTGGAAAAACCGACCAGCCATAACCCTGCTGAAAACGAGATTCTGCAAGAAGCTGTTAAAAAATATAAGGTTGTAACTGCAACCGGAATGCAACGGCGGTCATGGCCAAATGTAGTGAATGCAATACAGGATATTCATGACGGTGTTATCGGACAGGTAAATTTCGGGAAATGCTGGTATGCCAACAATCGTCCTTCAATTGGTATCGGAAAGCCGACTGCCATACCCGACTGGTTAGACTGGGAGCTTTGGCAAGGTCCCGCACCTCGTGAAAAAATGTACAAGGATAACTTCCTACACTACAACTGGCACTGGTTTTACAAGTGGGGTACCGGTGAATCCGGCAATAACGGTGTACACTTTATCGACATTGTGCGATGGGGTATGAAACTGAGTTATCCCACCGGTGTGAATTCCACAGGGGGCCGTTACGCCTACGACGATGACTGGCAGTTCCCCGACTCACAAGTGATTAATTTTGAATTCGGAGACGACAAGATGATTACCTGGGAGGGCAGAAGCTGTAACGCACGTTCAATTGAAGACTCGACCGTTGGCGCCGTTTTCTACGGAAGCGAAGGTTCTCTTGCCATTGGTGGTGGAAATGCATACCAGATCTATGATCAAAAGAACAAGCTGGTGAAAAATGTGACCAGTGATATGGGATTCACCGAAGGGGATATCACCAATCCGACACAACAGCTCGATCATTACCACTTCTCCAATTTTCTGAACGGAATTCTCAAAGGTACTGCACTGAATGCCGACATCAATATTGGTTGTATCAGTTCTACACTGGCTCAACTGGGTAACATCGCTCAACGCACCAAGACAACCTTCCGCACGAATCCTTTAAATGGGAGGATTCTTGACAACAAGGCTGCAGCTAAATTGTGGAGCAGGGAATATCAGAAGGGCTGGGAAATGAAGTTATAAAAGAGTTCTATTATGTAGGTTATCTCATTTGGTCCGCCGGGGTTATTTGTATTTCAATGAAACAAATAATACCCGGCGGATTTTTTTCACTTCTGTGGTGACAACAAAACAGGTGAATAAGCCTGACGCTTCTTCTATGCTATTCCGCTGGTAAAGTAAGAATCTGCTTGTAGGTCAGCAATGTTTCGCGTAATTTCCTGTAGTTGATATCTTGCAAATCTTGCTTATCATCAATCGCCTGAGCTGCGGCAATCGCTGCCGATTGTCCCAGCACCATAAACACCGGTTCCATGCGAAGTGATCCGAATGCGATATGGGATGCACTGATACATACTGGAACAAGCAAATTGGTGCATTCACTCTTCCTGGGGACAATAGAACGGTAGCTCACGGGATAAGGAGGATAACCCCTTGCTTCCACATTCCCCTCATTTTGCACATACCCATTCACATCCACGTATCTCTGCACATGGTGAGAGTCCATCCCATATCCAGCCATGGCAATGGGATCATCCGCGATCTCAATACCTTCACAATTCCGCTGTGTCATGACATAATCACTGATCATGCGCCTTGCTTCACGGATATATAATTGTTGTGTCCAATGGTTTTCGTTTTCAATAAATTCATCTTTGCAGACACCCCAATCTGACACGACCTTCCTCACCTCTTCCGGTATTCGCGGGTGGTAAGCCAGTGTCCACATCAATCCCATTTGATAATTCAGATGAGCCTCAACAATCTTCTCTCGTTCTTCATAGGTAGCCTCAGGATAGGCGTAGTTCTGACCGATGAAGTCTGTGGAGAATCCTTTCTGGTTATTCGTGTCCGTTTTTCGATTCGGCATGGGTGTATTGATCCAGGGAACCAATGGATCACCATAACTATACATCTCTGATATAGGACCTTCAGCCGCTTCGTAATTTCTGAAGAGCAGCTCATAATTCAGCTCATTGTAATTGTCGGGTTTCTTAAATGGAATTCGATTATCGGGATGGTCCGTGAGTGTCATCCTGAAACAATAAGCCTGTATTTTATCATCACCTTCCCCATCAACCCCAGGCGATTCGGATGAGATGTAAGGGAGCAGGCCACTGGCGGGATCTCCCTTGACTATGTATGGATCAACCTTGTTTATAAAGTTGTGATGCAAGGCATTGTGAGAGATCTTCTTTCCAATTGTCGTGTTAATCTTGTCCAATTGTACGCCGTTCAGGGTTTCGCCATATAACTTATTGGATTCTCGCCCTATGGTATAACTGACTCCTGAGGCAGCCATGAGATCGCCCTCATAGGTGGCATCAATGAACATCTTTCCCTTGTAGATTTCACCTGACTCCATTTTTAAATGAGTAATGCGACCGTTATCTTTATTCACCCCACCATCTCGGAGCAAACGCTTGTTGTACACCAAGTCGATCTGTTCCTCGGCTATCATTTCTCTATAGATATTCAATGCAACGGATGGCTCAAATGTCCACATGGCATCTTCTCCTTCAATATTCCTTGATTCTCGGTAGTCTGCCTTATCCTGCCATTTCCAGTTCTTTGGCTGATCGTAATATTTCTTGATAAGTTGGTAAAATTCTTTGGAAATGCCTCCGATCGCAATCTTACTTCCAATATCGGTTGCTCCCAATCCACCCGTGGTAAGGCCTCCAATCCGATGGGAGGGTTCAATCAACAAAACTGTCTTGTGCATGCGGGAGCATTGTATTGCAGCTGAAATTCCCGCGGAAGTAGCCCCATAGACGACTACATCATATTCTTTGGATAACATCTTTGCATTGATGACAAAAACAAAGAGAAACAGAAAGAGAAAGGATAGTATATTTCTTTTCATTATATTCAGTTTAATTCGTATAATCATAATTGGCAATTCACATTATTCTTCCTCGATCATCCATCGACATGCATCGAACACGTCTTGCAATGAGTTGTCGGCAGTTTGATCCCAGAAACTGTCATCTTGTGCCACCAGCGACTGGGTGGCCACGATCCAGGACTGAATCCATCCGGCCAGCGTACACCAGGCACCCCACCCTGCATCAGCATTTGATGCCCAGTAATCCCAACGACCATAGTCAAAAGCTCTGAACCAAGCTCCTTCAAGATCGGGATGGGTATCGCTTCGTACCTGAATCCGTATCAAGAACTCTGACAGCTTCACCGTTGCCGATCGATAACGGGGAATGCCAGATGATTTTGCAGCTTCGTTCAAAGCAAAGAAAGCAAAATTGTTGGTGTAGAGCATGTCTGCAACCTTGTCGCCATTGTGAAAGATCAAGGGAGCCTCTGTCTTCCCATAATCGGCATTCGAACCAGAACGGCCATAGCTTCCAAGGGAAGCATCACCCAAAGCCTCCATGAGTGCGCCGTTCGGCTGTTGGTACTCGAGTAGATCATCGGCGACCCGGGTCAACCATGTTCTGTGTTCCTCGGTATCTTCCAGCCGTAGCAACCAGGCTAGTGGAAGGATCATGCGGGCACGTTCCTGCTGGATGCCGTTGGTCCATCTCCACTTGTCGGGATAAGCCTCCATGGTCAGCCTGATTGCCATCTTAGCCTTCTCGAGCAAGGGTTGGTATCCTGTTTTATCGTACAACCAGAGATAACAAGCCCACATCCATGATTCAAAATGGGGGTGCGGTCTTATCACGTCTTGTTGAAAATAGTATTTCCAACCTTTCTCGGAAACATTTTCCTCGCGTAACCACTGCCCCTGGAAACCCTGTCGACTGGTGGTTCTGAAATTCGCCAGGATATTCTCTACGATTAGCTTGTTCCAACGGTCCTCTTTTAGCAGGGAGGAAGCTCCGATTGCACCAAGCACAGCCCTTGCATTGTCGTCGGCATAGATGACGTGTGGGTGGGTATAGGACCACCCCAGGAGTCCATAAGAGCCTTTTTCGCGATCACTTGTCAGCGACCTGCTCTTGGAATCGGTAAACAGGAAGTCAACCAGTTTCTCCGCGGTCTTCATGGAAAGAGAGTCCTGCAAAAGGGTTCCTGCCGATGCAAGTGCGTAGGCCGCCTCGCCCTGTACATCGGTACGGATCCAGTAACGGTACTGCTGACTCCCATCCCGGTTGATCTCTGAAGCATGTCCTTCCAGAATACCCATCGAGCCATCACCCACCGGCATTTCCTGGCTGATGGGAGGTCCGAATGGAGCTTTGCCATCACCCTGAAACAACAGCCACTCATTTTTCCATTCGGGATGAAGCAAGAGTCGTGACTTGTAAAACCATTCTGCTCCCCGTTTCACCGATTGAAGCCTCGCATCATCGTTTAGGGGTGCATATTCACCGTACGAGGGTTGAGGATCAAAGTTCCAGTGATTCAGGCGAAACGTTTCCTCTTGTAACAACCAACCCAGGATTGACTGCCATACAACTTGCCAAGACTGGACCGGGGCGAATCGACCTTTTGAAAAGTCTGACAGGGAACTGGTGCACACCATGATATTCTCTTCCCTGAAAAGCAATGGATAGACTTCTGTATTCTCCAGTCCGTATTCTGCCTTGTCGAATCCTGCCACCTTCGCCAACACGATCAACGGGGCAGGATGTGCCACGGGAATAAGTTGACAATCATTCATCCCCAGGATGCTCATCGGGGGAAGTCCTCCACCGAAAAAAGGAGCTGTCACCACACCCCGCTCCAGGGTAGCCTGAAACACTCCTTCAGGAGCATTACCCCTTCCAGGCAATGTTTCTGGATACTCCACGTAAAGGCGGATCGATTTTTTTTGGATAATCTTGTAAATTTCTTCGCTAACAGCTGTTCTTGAAGACGGGTATCCATCGGCCACGACCAGGAGTGCACCGTGATCAGGGAGACGTTTCACCTCATTTGGGCGCAAACTCTCGATGGCATTCACCTCTACCCCGTTTTCACGGAGGAGTCGGAAGAGGTCACTATCCTGTCTACCGAAGTAATACAATCCTTGAGGAGATGAAACCCCATCCAGGCAATGAATCAGGAGGACAAAGAACAAGAGAAAGAAATGATACCCTTTTCCCTGTAACGAAAGCAATATTTTGAATGGCAAGTCTGTCATCGAAAATGTGAATCATGTAAAGCTACAACTAAGAACTCATTGGCGAGTATACCGCCGAAGATGTCGTGGTCGTCAATTTTGTACAGGTTCTTTACCGTGATTCCTCTTGCGAAAACAGAGCAACCTGTCTAAACCGGTCAGGTGACCGGAGGGAAAGATCATCAGCACGAAGAGGGCACCCATTTCAATCAGGTTTCTGTTAACAATCCAGTAGTTTCCATCAACAAAACCGGTCATTGCAAAATCGGCAAAGGGTGGATAAGAGAGGTAGTAGAATGTCAGCAACAGCAGACCGGAAAAAGCCGATATCCGGGAACAAAAGCCAAGAAACAGGCCCAACCCTATCAGGACCAAGCCCCACATGTTCATGACATCCGTTATTTGCAGCATCGTTTCTGATGCAGCCAATGATTTAAAAAGAGGAGAAAAGGGACCAACCGAGGCCATCAGGTAACTTTTGGCCGACCACCCAGGGGTGCTGAACTTGATTAACCCTTCATATAAAAAGTGCCAACCGATCATCACCCGTAGTATCGTCAACCCCACAGTTTGGAGAGTTGTATAGCCTGGTTTTGAGATATGATTATGCTTCATCACGCTTCGTTTAATAGTTATCAGATTTGTATTTGCTACCCTATGATTGCTTTTTCGTTTACCCTATCCCATCGCACCGGCTTCTTGTGTACATAAGCCAGGTTGGCCAGGTTAAAGGTCACGGACTCCTCGAAACCCTTGTCAATGTCACAGCTGGGTTTTCCCTCTCCACGAATAGCATCAATCCACTCTTTCACGTGAAGGAAAGTGACATCAAGGATTTTCCCGTCGATAAAGGTGGGACCATACCCTCCTTTGAAGTAGGTTCTTGAAGTTGCTGTCGATATGGCATCGATATCGGTATTGGGTTCATAATAATAGAGCGGCTCTTCCCCCGTCAGCTTGACATCACCAAACTTCTCGGAATAACGATCCTTGTACATTCGTATGGCACTGTCCAGGTCAAGGGTTGCTTCAGATCCCAAAATGCGTGATTGCCGGAAATTTCCGTTCTTCAGTGTGGCATCATAGGTCATGGAGAGTTTTCTCTCTGGATAGCTGAAGATCGCGTTGAGTACATCGGGCATATCGCCATGAGTCTTGTAATAGTACTGACCGCCCAAAGCCATCACCGATTCGGGTATACCAAGGTCGAGCACCTGATTGACACAGTCGAACCAGTGCGCAAAATCGTTACCGGTGACACTTGTGCCGTACTCGCTATAGCGCTGCCAGCTAAAAAAACGTTTACGGTCGAATTCCACCCAGGGTGCATCATGCAGGAATTCCTTCCAATTGATGTTGCTCTCATTACCCAGTTTATGATCTCTCACATCGTCCCTTATCCAGGCACCATCCACCGTATTTCTGTTGGTGAATGTTTCTACTTGCGTCACGTCGCCCAGCAAACCCTTTTGGAATAACTCACGGCCTACCTTGTAGCTCATCTGCTGCCTGTTCTGGTGTCCTACCTGAAAAACAACATTGCTTTGCTTGATTGTATCCCTTAATGCAATGGCTGCTTCAATGGATTGAGCCATCGGTTTTTCCAGGTAAACATGTTTACCGGCAGCGGCAGCGGCAATTGCCATGGGTGCATGGGTATGATCGGGCGTTGCGATCATGATTGCGTCTATATTGTCGCTTTTTACCATGTCGCGGTAAGATTGAAACACTTCCGCTGTTTTTGGTTCGTGCTTGTTACCAGGATAGATGTTGTGGCGTGAGATATCTACCCCACGTTGCGTGTGCACATCAAAGACGTCGCAGATACCAGTTACCTCAACATTCAAATCTTCCTGCGCCATCTGGTTGAGCAGCCAGGTTGAAGGTTTTCCATTCTTGGTGTGTTGTTCGATCACATCGGTGTGAAAATAACCGAACTTCTGCAGAAGCGCCTGTCCTCTCCAACCACATCCTACCAGCCCGATTCGAATTCTTTTGCCCTTTGTTCCTGTGGGGGGCGTCAGCTTCTCAAGGGGAGCTTCCAGCCTGTCAATCTTTAGTCGCTTGTAGTAATCAATCGTCTTCTTATCAACCTGTTTTAAAATATTTCCTTTCGCCCCGATGGCGAAGTAACCGAGCACCGGTACCGCGACCAACCCCTTTATAAAATCCCGTCTTTGCAATTTCATAGGTCTATTCAACTAATCAAATGAAAATTATTAACATCTATTCCGAAAAAAGAATGATAAAGTTGGGAGAATGATTTCTCCCAACTTTATTATTCCTGATTCTTGTTTACTTGGTTGATTCCCAACCTGGGTTCTGAATTAACGCTGGATTCAACACCAATTCTGAAATGGGAATTGAATTGAGATAATCTCTACCCAGCACAAATCCATATCCATTGGGTAATCCCTTCTGGAAAGGATCCAGGAATCCGTCTGCATCAACCGGATAAGGATTTTTCGCTACCTGAGAAGCCTTGAAACCCTTCGGTCTTTTGCCTACGATCAGCTCATCGGCCGCAGCCCAACGGGCAATGTCGTCCCAGCGGAATCCTTCGCAAGCCAACTCCACACGTCTTTCCCTTCTGATCTCGTTAATAATGGGTGAGAGCGTCGGGAATTCCCATTTTGGATCGGCTGTAATATTATCTAGTTTCAAATCGGGCATACCGACTCTTCTCCTCAGCTTGTTGATAGAGAGATCCAGGTCGGCTTGGGTAATGGAGCCCAACTCAGCTTTTGCCTCAGCATAGTTCAATAATGCTTCGCCGTAACGGTAAATCAAGCCTGGAGATTCTTCGTACTGTTGCACGTGAAAATTCACGTCAGGATTATACCCTTTGATGTTGATATAACCTGCCGGTGAATTGTGATACGCATCTGTGTTCAGTTTGTTATAGACTGCCCCCCAGTAAACGATAGAACCATCCTTATTAATCTTTTGAATCCCGTCATGGGGAGCCACATTCTGAAAGAAACGGGGATCCCTGTTTTTCATCTCTTTGACCAGTGTTTCATATCCTTCGAAGAGAAGACTCACGCTGATGGGCTTACCATCGATGCAGAGGTATGAATCTGCCAGTTGCTTGGTGATGGAGTTGTTGTTGGGAAATTCCATGCGATGATTCCGGTCGTTTTGGAATGCTGCTTCCCCTCTCGAGAGATCGTTGTTGTATTCGCGCCAGAACATCACTTCCGAGTTATTCGACCAGTCCTGCATGGCAAATAGCTCCCTGTAATCATTCATCGGATCACCTGTCGTATACACATTATAGGGTCCATCTTCGATCAACTCAAGCGCGGCAGCAGCAGCCTTTTGAAGGTACTTGTTCGGATTAGAACCGCTCACGCCGAATGGTGTCCCTGCATGATACTTCTGCCAGGTGCCTTCAAACAGTGCGATACGGCTTTGAATCAGCAGCGCCATCCACCGGTTGACACGTCCCTGTCCTTTTGTCTTATCGGCTGTCAGATACAGGGCAGCCGAGTCGAGAGACTGGATGATATTGGTAGCTACCAGGTCACGAGAGTCTCGGGGATTATACAACTCGGGAGAATCGGTGTTCAGCTCGTGTGTGATCCACTGCATGTCTCCATAGGTCTGCAGCATCGAATAATAAGAGAGTGCCCTGAAAAAATAAGCCTCCCCAAGATATTGCTGATATTCCTTGTGTCTTAGCCCCCTAATTAACTGGACTAATTTGTAGAATCAATTTAGGACATTAATTTTGTGGAATTATGAGTAAAATCAGGAGAAAATTCAGTTTAGCAGAAAAGCTTCAGATCTTGAGTGAATCAGACCAAAATGGTATTGAAGTAACGATACGCAAGTATCAGTTAGCAAGAAGTTTGTATTATAAATGGAAAAGTGCATTTGATCATAAAGGTTCAGATGGTTTACTTCCACAATATCACAAAATAGACCCTCAGGTTCGTGAACTTGAAAAGGAAAACGAACGTTTGCGGCGGATAATAGCCAAACAGGCTTTGTATCTGGAAATAAAAGATGAGCTTTTAAAAAAAAGTCCGAATCGCCCGCTGTGAAACGGGAACTATGTGATAAATATGCAGCACAGCTTAGTCAAAAAGAGCTTTGCAGTGTATTGTCAATAGAAAAAAGTACACGCTACTATAAACAAACAGCCAACAAGCCGGGGCTTAAACCCAGTGAATTTACTGTTTGTGAAAATGGAGAAATAGTATCGAACAATCAGGTTGTTGATGTGCTGATAAACGAAGTTTTCTCACAGGAGTTCAACCGTTACGGTCACCGCTTATGTACAGAGGAACTCAAAGCGTTGGGTTACCGAATCAATCATAAGAAAGTATACCGGTTAATGAAAAAGCATGGTTTGTTGCTGGAAAAAGTGGGTATATCCGGCATAAAACGTCAATGGGTAAAATATCGTAAAATTGTGGCATCAGCACCCTATGAGCATATTTGTATGGATATAAAATACATTTACATACATGGCTTACGAACCAATGCTTATTTACTGGCTATTATTGATGTTGCCACACGCTGTGTTTTGGGTTGGTCATTGCGCTTATCAATGAAATATCAGGACGTGATTTTATGCTTACACCAGTCGCTGAGTGATCACAAAAGCAAAAAAATCATGCTTCGAACCGATAACGGAAGTCAGTTTATCTCACACGGTCTGGATAAATATTGCAAAAAAAGTGATATTACGCATGAATTTACGCATGTAGCCACACCGGAAGAAAACTCTTATGTGGAAAGTCTGTTTTCCTGTGTGGAAAAGGAAGTGGTTCTCACACATGAATTTGACAGCTTGTATCATGCACGTGAAGTGTTTAAACGATATTTTATGTATCACAACACCAAACGAAGGCGACATGCATTGGGAAGACGTTCACCAATGGAATACTGGAATACATTTTTTTCTTTGACTGACTTCAAGCAACAAAAAGCGGAAGCTGGAGTGTTTGTCAAGGGTGGCGAAGCCACTTGTCTTGCCCTTGACAAATACGGAAGCTGGAGCTAAATTTGCTTGGGGTCAGAAAAAGAAAAATATACTAACGAGACTAACTTTGTCTCAAACTTATTAGTTAAAACAGTCCAAAGAATAGGGGGTCAAACCACTTTCAGCAAACAAGTTGCAAAAGAAAAGTTGCTTGAGATAATACTATCGTCAACACTATCATTAACGGAACTCCCCGATAGCGAAGCGAAACGTGGTACTAAGAAATTGCACGCACCAGAAGAAACCGATCCAATGAACAACCAGGCATTACAATCTGTTTTGCAATGGATTATCGATCGGAACGTGCATTCACTTTATCTCTGGCTTCAGAAAAAAGCCCCGCATTCTGATGGGAGAGCAGGATAGTTAGTTCTGTTTGTTATTTATTGATCTGTGGGCATTGGCGGCAAATCAAAACCATTATGGTAGGTATGTTTGATCCACTCACTGGCCATCTCCAGCGCATTGAACTCAGCAAAACGCCGGTCGAATTTTGGATCACCGTCGATGACGGCATATTCGTCAACCGTTACGATTTTAATTTTGTCGGTAGGTGATATATTTGTAAACGCCATCTTTTCTCCGTCCCACTGCAGTTCACGGTGTAACCCTTGCAGACCCGATAGTCGCGTGGCCAGTACACCCATTACCACCATCTCATTGAAAGGTCCGGAAAACTGGAAGTTGGCTGAGGACTCTATTCTGCTTGAAGGAGACTCTTTACACGCTCTGATCCAATCCTGTTCGTGTGCATTGGTAGCCCATATGTTGCCACTCCCTCCCTTTACTCTCGGTATGGTTGGATCCGGCTCAGTAAAGTCAGCCATCTTTGTAGTGGGCAGTAATGTTGGGTTCATCCCGTAACAGCCTGTCATGATTTTCCCCTTTGTTCCTATCAATATAATTCCTCCATTTGAATCCCCCATCATCTCTCCGTCTTTCAATTCTTCAGGTCTATCGGGCAACAGTCCCCCGTCATACCAGAATACCTTGATCTCTGGCATATTCACTTTGCCTTTTTTCGGACGTGCCGGAAATTTGTAGGTCACTATCTGTGCTTGTGGAGGAGAATAGAGGTTTGACAACGTAGAGCTGGCTGTAACGCTGACCGGATATTTCAGATCGAGTGCCCAGTAAAGGGGATCCATAATATGACAGGCCATATCGCCCAATGCACCGGTACCAAAATCCCAGAACCCTCTCCAGTTCCAGGGAGTATATGCAGGATTATAGGGTCGTTTCGCTGCCGGACCAATAAAAAGGTCCCAGTTCAGATCGGCTGGAACAGGAATATCTCCCTTCGGCTCCGATAATCCTTGCGGCCAGATGGGTCTGTCGGTCCAGCAATGAGCTTCATAAACATCTCCAATTACGCCCGACTGAATCCATTCAGCGATTCGTCGGCACCAGTCAAATGAGTTGCCCTGGTTTCCCATCTGTGTGGCGACCTTATATTTTTTGGCCAGTTTAGTTAGTAGTCGCGATTCATACACACTGTGTGTAAGCGGTTTTTGCACGTAGGTATGTTTCCCCATGGTAATGGCATGCGCTGCCACACCGGCGTGGGTATGATCGGGAGTGGCTACCATAATTGCATCGATCGATTTACCCATTTCATCGAACATCTCACGCCAATCCCGGAATTGTTTGGCTTTAGGATAATCATTGAAGGTTTTTGCAGCATATTTCCAATCCACATCGCAGAGGGCTACAATATTCTCGGTTTTCATATTGGAGAGGTTACGCCTGCCCACCCCACCTACTCCGATACCGGCAATGTTCAGTTTATCACTTGGAGCAATATATCCGTGCGACTTACCCAAAATGGAACTGGGAGCAATCGTGATACCGGCAGCTGTAATTGCTGCATTTTTTAAAAACATTCTTCTTGAGATTTTCATAACATGCTGATTTTAGATCACAAATGGAAAAAAATTTCTGTGTGTTTTCAATTACTATGTTTAATCATCGCTCACTGGATGATAGGAACCATTCTAAGAATGAGTAGACTATTTCATTTGACTCCCTGTTAGGTGAGTGATCAGGACGATTGCTCATTGCCACTCTGTTGTGATAACCCAAAAGACGATTCACAGCGATAGCATGATTCAGAGGTATCCATCTTTCCAGTGGATCGGACGAGCCGCCCGATACAAGAAATGGTCTGGGTGCCATCAGAGCATGCAATTCATGCAGGTCATATCCCTCTTTTTTTAATCGTGGGTACAATCCTTTACCAGAACCTCCGTTTTTGTTCCAGGTATCTGTCCAGGGTGGTTGATAATAACCAAGATACCACGGCTCCCAATAATTTACGCCGCTCCCTTTCGTCTCGTCGAAAACAATACCCGGATCAATCCAGACCGATGCAGCATATTTATCATACAGACAGGAAGCAAACATAGCCCATTTACCACCATAGGAGTGCCCTACAATACCTATTCTGGAAGAATCCACATCATTCACTTTTGCCAGTGCCTCCCACGCATTGGCAGCAGCATAGGCAAGAGCGGAAAGGGGCTGCATCCGGGCATTTTCCCTGTCGGGATAATAGATTGAATAGGTTTTGTTTTTTGTCGTTTCAGTCGTACCGATAGACAGGGTTACAAAACCTCTTTTTACCATCTGATAGGCAAAATCGCGAAAAGGTTTGCCGTCGATACCTGCAGCGGTTTCAGGTTCATAAAATACGGTTACTACTGCTGGTTTTGAACCTTTCTTGTCAGGAATCAGCAGATAACCTTCCGTCTGCTCATTGGGTGTCCAGTAAAAACGTACCTTGTGTTGTGTAAAATCTTCTCGCTGGGTGGTGGAAAGAATCTCAAACTCCTGATTCTTCATCACTTCAGGCCATGGCCCCATCAGTTCCATCCATCGGGTGCGAATCTCCTCCCGTCGTTTCTGCCAATCTTCTTTCGTCAAGACACTATCCCCATTATAAAAACGAAGCGGAGAACGATAATCACCCATTTGATTATCGAACTGTTTCGGAGGAATGAAATAGTTTGAAATGTTATTCCATGCCGTATTCTTCGTCTTGTAATAGTGATAAAATGATTGTCCCGTTAGATTACCGGTTGTCAGCATGGCCAACAGCAGCACAATACACAAATTTGGATTCTTCATAATTCTTTGCAGGCTATGAATGAATGTATTTGTCGTTCGTATCTTTGCACATATAGGTGGCTCATATCTTTTCAATCATCTATGAAGATCAGGCGTACAAATGGTTTTACGCTTTAAAAGGGCTCTGAATAAAAAGATGACCAGCCGAATAAGGGCTAAAAGTAAATAGAAGCTGATTGTGATTATGACAACATAGCCAATTTGTGTAAATGCTTCCACCCAGGGTGTCTTGTAAATGAAGATTGCAACAATATTCGTTATGAAGGCAACAGCAAAACAGACCAATAACAGAGTCAGCTCTTTCTTTATTCTCTGAGATGTTATGATAATATCTTTCATCGTTAAAAATTCATATAGGGGATTTTATATTCATCGGGAAAATCGATCCTTCGTTGTTCATCCATTGCCTGATTTCCAAGGAGACAAAGGAGGGTAGCGCAATAAGCCTCTTCCACAATGTCTTTACCCTTCTCACCGGTGATACATGCCTGACAGAATGCAGAAAGTATCTCGTCCGATCCATCTTTTACGGCTCCAATCATAGAAAGGCCGTCGTTTATATTGTAATCACCTTCAATTATATAGTGAGGCTTATATTCCTTTTTTGTCTCCGGACGCCAGCTGGAACCTGCAGCAGGGATGGCTGCAAATACCTTGTTCCCGATCTGGCTCAATAATTGCTCTATGCCACTGTTACCTGTATTATCGACACCTTCCAGATAATACATCCCGGTGGCCAGATTCATCGTTCCCTTGTTGCCAAGAACCTGATCCTCCATACCGTTAAACTTATTCGATATCAGCGACTCATAGGTTATTTTCACCCCACTGCTATACCGGTAGGTCAAACTCACGCTATCGTACACTTCCCGTCCATCTTTCCAGTTTACAATATCACCCATCCCGACAACCGATTGTGGAATACGTTTTGTAGCCCAGTTACACACCTCCAGTTGATGGGTGGCGAGCTCTGTCATCAGGCCTGCCGAGGAATCACGATAAAGTCGCCAGTTGATTTGCCGCTCCAGATTGGCAGACGGCACCGGACGACGCCAGTCATGGTTTCTGAACCAGTGACAACGTAACCCCACCACATCTCCAATCAGACCGGAATGGATCATTTGCATACCCTTTATATACTTTTCATCGAACATGCGCTGCATACAAAAATAGAGCACTTTGTTGGTTTTCTGATATGCATCATAGATCGCTTTACACTGATCCATGGTAAGTGCCATCGACTTTTCACAGAAAGCATGCTTACCGGCAGAGAGCGCATCAAGCACGATGGGAGCGTGCCAATTCAACGGCGTGGCAATAACCACACCATCAATATCGGGCGATTCCAGCAATTTCCTGTAATCGGTATACTTCCTGGCTGTAGGGCAAAGCTTCGAAGCCTCTTCAAGGTTCGGTGGATAGATATCACACAACGCCACAATCTCAGCATGCTGCATGGGCAATAAAGCATGGATGTGATATTGTCCACGGGATCCTGTGCCGATTACGGCTATGCGGGCCTTTTCATTTTTTATCTCATTGAGTGTGTCCGGAGTGAATGACTGCAACCAGGGTATGGTACTCAATAATGCAGCTCCACCAGAAATATAACCAAGATCTTTGATAAACTGACGCAATCCCAGATCTACTTGTTTTTCTGTTTTCTTAAGCATCGATGTATTATAAATTAAACTTCTTCGTTTGTTTCAAATCGAACTGACTTACAATCTTTTCCGTTTGATGATTGTCTGCCGCTATCAGAGCAGTAGTCAATACTTCAGCGTCCAGCGGATCTTCGCTTTCAACACAAAGCATTACCCTGTCTTCTATCTTTTCCCCACTGAGAGGATTGACAATATGTCCGGTATAAGAAGGAGTGTTACCCGAAGTAGAAAGCGCTGTATTGTTCAGCGTGAACTCTCCAAGAATCTCACCTTTATGAAATGGGTTTTCAATGCTCACTTTCCATGAGTCTCCATATGGATGGTGTCCCAATGCAAAGATCGCACTATTTCCAAAATCGACAAAGCAATTTTCAACCTTATAATCTTCCAGGATCGCTTTCAACTGTTTCATCGCATAACCTTTGGCATATCCTCCAAAATCAAGAAATAGATTCGGTTGTTGGAATGAAACAGTCCGTTCTTCAGCATGAAGCTCCAATTTTGAAAAGTCCTTCAGTGTTATGTCGAAAAGACCGAATGTTTTTTGATGATATGTCCTGCAGTTGCACAATATCTCCCACATCTCTTCAGACACATTAACAGGACTGGTCGCGGCAGTTTTATTGATCACCGATATTTCAGTGGAGGGAACAAACCTGTTCAGCATAGCATCGAGTCGTTCTAACTCACGTGTCATACTTTGCCAGACAATCCCCGATATATCCCTGCTTTTTCCAACGATGACAAGGTCAAACCTTGTTCCCATTATTTCGGTAAGAGATCCGTGGAACACCTGTGAATCATCAAAATATTGATCAAACGAACTTCTCATCTACTTAGACTGGGCAATTTCTAGTGCTTTTGTTGTGATGTAATATTTAGTGATCGTATTGGGGACCTCCCACTCTGGAAGGTTCCTGTTTACCAGAAAACCAAAATAAGACTCTGCTAGATTCTTAAAGTGCGATTCATGTCCGGTTCTGTTTTCGGTAGGAATATCGATTAAATAGAGTGATGCGTCATCTTCTGTCTGGCTATACGAGACAAATGGGTATTTTACCTGCAAGTCGGCCACTGCTTTTTGTAAATTACCGATGAATTCATCCTTATTTATGTTATCTCCTTTCCTTATATAAAGCTGACGGGTAAAATTCTGTTCTTCACCCTGCAACATGATTGTGGAAGCTTTCGTTCCTCTTACAATAGAACTGTAAGTGTCAGCACCATGATTAGGGCCATAGAAGTCCCAGTTCACCCTGAGTTCAACATTTGCATTCTTCACTTTATACCGGATAATTCCATTGGCATATACAAGCAATGTATCTTCAATTATGTATTTGCTGAGATAATCAGGAAAGGAGATCTCCCCGGTTGATTTGGAGAACTGCTCCAATGAGATTTCTGTGGGCCATCTTTCCGCATCCGTTAGTGTTATATCGTTCTGATAATTGATCACCATGTCAGGAAAACATTTCCAGTGAACCAGATCAATCAAATGGGTCGTCACATCAACAATCCCCTCACCCTGTTGTTCAATGTCATAATACCATGCTGGGCGAATTGTGGGCACGCCCGATACATCTTTGTAGAAATGATGTCCACTATTCATCACAATGGCCGGGTCTTCTGTAGTACCCTCATCCAGGAATCCAAAAAGATTGGAATTATTGATCAATTCTTTCTCAATCAAATTGAGCAGCTCGTACCGTTCCGTCATCATATCGTAGAGAATCACGTCGTTGGCTTCGGCATAGGAATAAGCCTGCTCAAGCAATATAAAATCAGATTGATTGATGGCCATTGGCTTATCACACAGTACATTTAATCCATTTTTTACTGAACCTAAAATATACGCTGTTTTATCCTGATTTTTGCCGGAGAGTACCACCACATTTCCTCTCTTTTCACTGAGCATCCTGTCCCAAAAATCATCTTCCTGGTAGAGATTCACATTCCAGCTTGTAGGATTTTCCTTTCGGGAATTGTACTGATCAATATTTTTCAGATATTGATCAGTTTCAGGTCCGTCAGGAGCATAAACAAATACGGAATCATTTACCTGGGGCAACCTCTCTTTTTGAAGCAGACTCGCATGAAAGTGCCCAGGAGCAAAAACGATCAGCTTAACCTCTCCTTCTTCACCCGTAAATGTCATATTTTCATTGTTGCTTTTTTCTTTTGACCCGCACGAGATCATGAGAAATACCGTACAAATAAGTGCCCAACTAAATTTCATCATACTATTTGTTACAAACGACGTATCAGTTTATGTGCGTCCTTCAGACCTTTTTTGTAAGTATCTTCCATGGAGATAATTTTTCCATCTTTCTTCTTACTCTGATTGGATGCCTCCATAAAGGTAAATATCTCAATGGTCTCTTTTTCTGAGATCGGAACAATGCGGGTATCAAAAAATTGCAGGATCTCATCCAGTAACACTTCATATCCTTGGTAGGGGCCAACAGGAACTGCTCCCCCGGAGGTATAAGCGGTACCACCATAGATTGATTTACCCTGTTGCAGCCCTCTGAATGTACCAATACGGCCATCAGCCCATTTACCAACCACGACATCGGTACTGTCACTTGACATCCTGCTAACGGATTCACAACCGGTACCCATTACGGTAAAAAGTGTTTCCACTCCGTGAATGCCATACCAGCCAAAATCGGGATGAGAGGGTTCCGGCTTATGGGGAGAAAAGCAGTCTGCTCCCAATACCTTTCCAAACTTACCGTTTCTGAGATCCTGGTTTTGTGGCACATAACGTAGTGAGGAAGAAGAGAAAAATGGAACATTATACTTTCTTGACAGTTCATAGATAGCAATAGCCTGAGCAAGAGATGCGCCTAACGGTTTATCAATAAACATGGTTTTTCCCGATTTGAACACTTCGTTTGCCTGTTCGAGATGCAGATTACCATCATTGGTTTCCAGCATTACACAGTCAACTTTTTTTAGAAGCTCTTCAATAGAGGGTACCACCTCAACACCCAATGCTTTCACCTGCTCGATGTATCCAGGAATACGGTCATAACTCGACTTGATTGTTTTGGATCCATAAGGATAAGCTGCCACTATAGTGAATTTGCTGTATTTATCATTTTTGGACTCTCCGTTGAGTAACTTCGTAAATGCGATGGAATGAGAGGTATCCAATCCGATAATTCCTATTTTTATCGTTTCCTGTGCTGAAAGTATAAACAAAGATCCTATTGCAAAGATCAGTGTAAATAAGATTGTTCTTGTCTTCATTGTTGTATGTATTAATTATTTAATAATGATGCACTATCAGCATCCAAATACAAAAACGCATCCTCTTTTGTTCTCAGGATCGTTGCCGGGCATTTTTCCGACACCGCATCGTTGAGCGTTTTACGTACTGCTTCTGCTTTGAAAAGAGTAGGTACAATACAGAACATATATGATGCCCTCATCAGGGCCGGGATGGTGAGGGAAAAGGCTTTCTCAGGAACCAGTTCGATGGCTGTGAAACAGTTGTCATTCACCTGTTGCTGCCTGCAGATCTGCTCCAGATCAACCACCTTCACCAGTTTCGGGTCGTTAAAATCGGCTACCGGAGGGTCATTGAAAGCAATATGTCCGTTTTCTCCGATACCCAGGCAAACAATGTCAACCGGGTTTTCATTCAACAATGTCGCATAACGTTCACATTCCTTTTCGGGATCGGCTGCCGATCCATTGATATAATTGACTGTTTTGAAAGGCACCAGACCAAAGATTTCTCTTTTTAACAAATTACCGAATCCCTGGGGTGCATCTTTGTCGAGCCCGATGTATTCATCCATATGGAACGCGTTGATACGGCTCCAGTCAATGGAAGCATCGTTGCGCAATACTTTTAAAAAATCACTCTGTGAAGGTGCAGCGGCAAAGATCATATTGATCACTGCTTTTTTCTTCAGGAGCTCATTTATCTTTGCAGCCACATCATATGCTGCAAATTCCCCCATCTCTTCACGGGAAGAGAATATCCTAACCTCCAAATTCTCTTTTCTAAAAGAGATTACTTTACTACCTTTCGTTTCTGAATATGACATTTCCTTCTAAGATTGTGTGTGAAACATGAATATGATCATCAAAAATTACGATATCTGCATCCTTCCCTTTTTCAACAGAACCCTTCTGCTTATCTATATGCATAATGCGTGCGGGTGTTAACGTCATCATTTTGACAGCGTCCAGCAAAGGAACTTCTGCTACCTCTACCATGGTACGCACCAGTCGGTCAGTGGTAGCCACACTTCCTGCAAAAGCGGTACGGTCGGGAAGCTTGGCAACACCGTCTTCGATGATCACCTTTTGACCTTTTTCTATACTACCCAAAATAGATTCACCATCCGGCATTCCCGCTCCCCGCATGGAATCGGTACACAAAGCCGTTTTATCGGCGCCCTTAAATTTATAGACAAACTGCAGGAGTGATTTTGGCAGATGTACTCCATCCGCAATGATTTCCACTGTCATATCATCGATCAGATAGGCGGCTTCCAGCACGCCCGCATAGCGAAATGCATTCCTGCGGGTCACGGTAGACATCGCTGAGTAGAGATGGGTCACATGGGTAAAACCCGAGTTGAAGGCTTCCAGCACTTCTTCATAGATGGCATCACTGTGTGCGACGGAGGTTAGAATATTTTTTGTGGCCAGCACTTTCCCGAATTCCAATGCACCGGGAAGCTCTGGTGCCAGACTCCACCGAACAATATCATCCGATGCCGATAAGATTTTATTATATTCTTCCGGTTCAGGATTCCTCAGATATTTGGGATCCTGTGCCCCTCGCTGGTTGTAGGCAAAATAAGGCCCTTCCAGATGCAGTCCGAGAAACTTTGCCCCTTTGGAATTTCTGCTGACCGCCTCTTTGTAAATTGAGAATGTTTGTAACAGCTCTTCGAAGGTACTTGTCAGCGTTGTGGGTAACAAAGCCGTAGTCCCGTACCTGGCATGCGTCTCAGCTGCACCCAGGTAGGCTTCGACCGTGCCGTCCATAAAGTCATGGCCCCCTCCGCCGTGGGTATGGATATCAATAAAACCAGGAGCAACATATTTGTTTTTGGCATCTATGACAAGGTCATTCTCATCGATGGAAATATCTTCATCATGGAGGATATCAACTATCTTCCCATTTTCACATACGACCGAGTAATTTTCTTCAATTTTATCCGGAAAAATTACTTTTCCGTTCTTTATGATTATTCGATTCTTCATATTCAAGTTAATTTTAAGAAATGAATTTATCAGAAAGGGTTACTTCACCTTTCATTTTTGCTCGGTTTCCAGGATTTTATCTTATGCCCCAGAAGAGCGTACCAGACAATGTAGGCAAAACAGGGGATCAGGATCCAATAGGCCGTTTTCATTGCTTCAAAAGCAGATAAGTGTGTATTCAGCTCAACGAAGGAGTTATAAACGATTGGCATGATGGCACTACCACTGAGAGCCATGACAAGGAATGCAGAGCCCAGATTTGTGTGTTTTCCCAATCCGTTGATCGCCAATGGCCAAATACCTGCGTATAGCAATGCATTCGGGAGTCCCATCATTACCAGATACCAGATGGAGATATCGGTGGTCATTCCAAGAATGTTGACAGTCCCGGAGGTGGTTATAATCAGGATCGAAAAAATTAAATTAATGGTGCTACAAATCAGGAGAGCATTTTTTTGTTTAATGTATTTGGGAATAAGTACAATCCCCAGGAAATAGCCGATAAACGTCAGAGACATCGTATAAGAAGGAATGTTTTTAGCCGGGCCTGCGAGGCTTTCTCCCATCGTTCCTGCGTACTGGATACTTGTTCCCAATGCAATCATCTGGGTACCTATATGAAAGAACATGGCAACAACACCCAAGATTAATCCCGGATACTGAAAGATGGATTTGTGCGAATTCTCATCTTCGGCAGATCGCTTATTGACCACTTTGGGATCTATTTCAGGTAAAACCGAATAGCGGATCATAATACCGAAGATGAACAGTGCAACGGCTAAAATGAGGTAAGGCGTCATGACCCCTCTGATCAAGACATCCAGTGCGTTTTCCAGCCCTTCACCGGAATAAGCTCCGGCCTCTATTTCACGCATCAGTACCTTGTCGGATTCCCGGATAACGACGGTAGCAAAAATCAGGTTGGCAATGACACCGGCCAGTTTATTACCGGTACCGACAATGCTCATTCGTTTTGCCGCACTCTCTATGGGACCGACAATGGTTACGTAGGGGTTGGCAGCCGATTGGAGAATGGCAAGTCCAACACCCAGCAAAAAGAGTCCCAGCAGAAATACTTGATAGATGCGCCAGTAAGCTGCCGGCACAAAAAGGATTGCCCCTATTGCCATACACCATAATCCGAACATCATACCCCTTTTGTATCCCACCTTATTCAACAGGAAGGAAGAGGGTATAGCCATGAACAGATAAGCGATATAAAAGGAAAAGGTAACCAGATAAGACTGAAAATTAGATAATTGAAGGGTCAACTGGAAATAGGGTATTAATATCGTATTTACCCACGAAACCAATCCGAAAATAAAAAAAAGAACTGCCAGGATAATCATCGACTGGATTGTGACGCTCTTGTCCCGGAGTTGATTCATTTGAGGTATAGTACTCATGTTTACAGTAATTATTAACAATAAAAAGGTGATGCTTCAATGAATTGAAACACAAAATTATTTTTTTTATCTTCAGGAAATGCTTTAAAAACGAATAGCTCTCTTCAAAAAACGTTGGTTATATCAATATCCCGAAATTCTTTGCGAAAGTCTATGGGAGTATATCCTTTTATTTTTTTAAAAATACGTGAGATATTTTTGCAGTCATTGAAACCCGATTGCAGAGCCAGGTCGAAAAGTGGAAGATCCGTCGTTAACAAAAGATCGGCAAAGTACTCAATCCTGTACTGAAGAATAAATTGATAGATGGAAGTACCCATCTCATCCTTAAATTTAATTTCCAGATTACGTCTCGATAGTGGAACCAAAAAAGTAAGTTGTTCTATGCTGATTTCATCTGTATAATTCTCTTCGATATAATGAACAATCTTAGAAATATACTCGTTGGAGATATTATATCTTTCGGTAGATTTACGTAACTCAAAACGGTTAGGTCTAATAATTATATTTGTCGGATCATGTCTAATTCCGCTGATTAGTTGATCGATATGTCGGCCCACCTCGTAACCGCCCTTTTCCACATCTAGCACGATGGAGGAGATGGGAGGATCGGACAGGTTACAGATCAATTCATCATTATCAACTCCCAAAAGGGATATATCATGAGGTATTCGGATATTGTTGATCTTGCATATCTCCGAGACCTGTAATGCGAAACTATCATCACAGGCAAACAGTCCCACCGGTTTAGGCAGGGAAAAAAGCCATTCATCCAGCTGGGCATGCCCAGCGTTCCATTGCTCTTCATTCAGGTTTTCGCTTTCAAAGTAAGAGTAGTTCCCTCCTGCTTTTTCTACCTCTTTACGAAAACCTTCTGCCCTTTCACGCGACCATACGACATCCTTGTTCCCATAAAAGGCGAAATTTCTGTATCGCCGTTTGATAAAAAATTTGGCCGCCATCTCTCCGGTTCCGATATAATCACCGGTCAGGTTAGAGAAATAGGGACTTCGTTCCTTGTAATTCTGAAGAACAATAGGAATCCTTAAATTTTCGAGTAAGTTTGTTCCTTCATGATCCCATCTGGCCACTATCGCGTCAGCTTTCCATTCTATCGCCCATTGAATAATACCCTCTTTTCCGTAAAGTGTCTTATAGTAAGAAGGTAAACGGTAAAAGATCCAGGGACCATGATCTTTGGAATATTGAATCAATCCCTTGAGAATGCGGCGGCTAAACTCGCTGGAATAATCAATTAAAAGGAGAATTCTCTTCATGGTGAATACTCAATTATCGTACCGTAAATGGTATCCTCAAATGTACAAAATTATTTTGCAACCTACGGAACCTTTCACCTTTTATGATATGATTCTGTAGAAATATTTCGCTATTAGGAAGAGTCTCATCCAGATAATAAAAAAAGCGGGTTTTCACCCGCTTTTTGGTTTGATGCAAACCCTATATCAGTCATATCCGATCCCAATACATTAGGAGTATATTAGGAGTATATTCGAACGATATATGGAGATGATGCGACGAAAAGGCCGACCACTCCCCTGCAATTAGTCTACAAATGCATGTCTGAATCCCTGAATTTTGTTCCACCCTCCCCGGGTAAAATCAGGCACTTCCACTGCTGCGCTATTGTGTTCAATGGAGATGCGGCTCAGTTCGGCGAGCGAACACCATTCTGCCAGGTCATATACGTCCATATCAAGCGGAAGACCATTTCTCAGACAGTAAACCAACCGATAATCCATGATGAAATCCATTCCTCCGTGGCCGCCCACCTCTTTGGCCTTTTCTTCCAGTTCCTGGTGAATGCGGTGTTTGTATTTCGTCATCAATGCATTCTTCACCTCCTCCGGCACAAAGCTGTGTGCATTGAGGTTCTCGTGATTGGGAGCTACACTCTCGTCTAGCATCTCTGCCTCCAGCGCATATCCTTCTTCCGGATATTTGTTGGCAAAACCTTTTGTCCCAGTCACCTGGTACATGCGGCTGTAGGGGCGCGGTGAAGCCACATCGTGCTGAATTTGGATGGTCTTTCCGTTCTCGGTACGGATCATGGTCATGGTATGCTGGCCATTTGCAAACTGATAAGCACTGTCGCGGTCCATTCCCCGTTTTTCAATCAGGTGCTCGGGAATATTCACCGGTTTGGTATCCATGGACACCAACGTATTCATCTTATTTCCGCGGTGCAGATCCATGATCTGGGCAGCAGGTCCCATACCATGTGTGGCATATACGTCGCCCCGGTGCTCCTTGTTGAATTGCAGTCGCCAGTCGCCTTCGTAACTTTCCCAGTAGTCCTTCAGATTGTGAATGTAAGCACCTTCGGCATGAAGCACTTCGCCAAAAACGCCTTGCTGTGCCATATTCAGTGTAGTGAGTTCAAAGAAATCATACACGCAGTTCTCCAACTGCATGGCATGTTTTTGCGTTTTCTCGGCTGTATTGACGACCGCCCAGATCTCCTCGAGTGTTGTGGCTGAAGGTACTTCACAAGCCACATGCTTGCCCTGTTCCATGGCGTAAATCATCATTTCGGCATGATGTTTCCAGTCGGTGGCGATATACACAAGGTCGATGTCGTCGCGCTGGCAGAGTTCTTTCCAGGCATCTTCACTGCCGCTATATTCAGCCGCACGGGGAAGACCTGCCTTGTCGAGAATGGTCTGTGCTTTCTCCACCCTGTCGGGATGCAGGTCGCACAGGGCAACGATCCGGGTTCCAGGGATGTATGTAAAGCGGTTCACAGCACCCGGGCCCCGCATGCCAAGACCAATAAAACCCACCCTCACTGTGTCGAGTGCGGGTGTTACCAGACCGAGCACATCCTGTTGTCCTGCCGGACGTGCGGGCACTTCTGTACGAATAACATAACGAGAGGAGTCATCTTTTTGGGTTCCTTTGAACGAATTGGCATTGCACGCCGTAAGCAGGGTGAGCATGAGCACCCACAAGAAGTTCTTTTTAACTTTCATGATACATATTTTTTATAAATAGATACTTTTTATTAAAAAAAATTCAAATATACACCTTTTCTCGCATGTGAGGAGGAGGCAATTCAATTATTTTAATTTTTTATGCGAAAAGAGAAGGTTCTTCTATGACGCCCCGAGGATGTTCTCGCTCATTTCTTTGGCTTTGAGCACGGAACTGGGATCATTGGCATCGATACCGTATTTTGCCTGATCGGGGACGATCAGCTCCAGTCCAATAGGCACCTGGTTTGGGTTACTGATTTGTGTTTTATTCTCCAGGTAAATATAAACCCAGAACTCGCGACTTCCAAACAGCTCCAATGCCAGAACCCTCAACGTTTTTCCTTGGGTGAGACGCACCTTCGTTGCTTCCTGGGAAGGCGCATTGATTTGTGTTTGTGGCAAGACAACATCGACCGGCTCTTCAGCAACCGGAGACTCCATGGACACCTTCTCTGTTATGGGTATGGAGGGCGACTGGACACTTACTTCACTGTTTACCGGCTCTCCCCCCTTGAAAAAAAAAAGAACGGCCAAGGCAACTACCACACCTCCCGCAATGGGAATCCAAACAGAGGATGACTTCTTGCCTTTTTTCTTTTTCCGAAGAGGAGGCAGATCGCTCCTATCCTTCATCATCTCTACCGGTTCGGGCTCTTGAATCTGGGGGGGGGCTTCCATCTCAGCGGCCATTGCATGTTGTGGAATGACGTCTTCTTCCTCCACTTCCTGCATATTGGTATCCATCACTTCGTCCACCGCTTGTTGAGGGGCGACATCTTCGTCCTCCACTTCCTGCAGGTTGGCATCCATCACTTCGGCTATCGTATGTTGTGGATTGACATCTTCGTCATCCACCTCTTGGTCCACCACTTCCTGCAGGCCGGGGAAATCGGCCCCTTCGTTGATGAGGACCGGTTCGAAGGGCGAGAAAGCGCTGTTGACGAAGTCATTCAATGCATCCTCAGGTGTAAAACAAAGGGGCGGAAGTAAGGTATCTTCACCAGTGAGGGACACCTCTCCTTCAAACTCCACCTCCAGAGCGGGAGGCATCAGGTATCGTTCATTGGTCTCCCCGTCTCTGAGGATATATTCGGGGTAGTTACGGACAAGGAATCTCCCAAAATCATCGATGGTCACGGTTTTGTTATCATCCAGTTCCGATTTCAACACGGCAATCAGCGCATCAAGTGATGCTGAGACCGTATCATTCGACCAACCAAGTTGTTGTGCAAGATGGGCAATAAGGTCTTCGTGTGTCATGTGATATAAAGTTTTGCTCAATTCACACTGCCAAGCAGATCGAAGGGCAGGGCATCGTGGATTGAGACCGCATAAAAATTACCGACCGTCAGGGGTCGTTCTTTCGAGATCAGTACCTCTCCATCCACTTCGGGTGAATCGAACTCAGTACGTCCGACATAATAATCGGGATCTTCCCTGTCGATGATCACACGCAGGGTCTGTCCCACTTTTGCTTCGTTCAGCTGGAGGGCAATCTCCTCCTGCGCCTCCATGAGGCGTTCCATTCTTTCCTGCTTCACAATGGCAGGTACGTCATCGGTATAATGTTTGTCGTTGTAGGTATCTTCCTCGTGTGAGTAGGGAAACGCTCCGAGTCGTTCGAAACGGGTCTCCCTCACAAATGCGAGCAGCTCCTCAAAGTCGGTTTCCGTCTCTCCGGGATGGCCCACCATCAGGGTGGTGCGCAAGTGGATGCCCGGTACTTCTTCCCGGAACTGTTGGATGAGGTCGATGGTCTGCTGTTTGCTGATATTCCGCCGCATGGTTTTCAACATGTGGTCGCTTATGTGCTGCAGGGCTATATCGAGGTAGTTGCACACGTTGTCTCTTTCGCGCATCACGCGCATCAGGTCGGTTGGGAAGTGTGCCGGATAGGCATAGTGCAACCTGATCCATTCCACACCGGGTATGTCTGACACCTGTTCCACCAGTTGGGGCAGTTTCATCGATTTGTAGCGGTCGAGCCCATAATAGGTCAGATCCTGGGCGATAAACTGAAACTCTTTGACGCCCTTGCTCACCAGCTGCCGCACCTCGCGGGTGATATCTTCCATGGAGCGCGACTTATATTTCCCGGTGATCAGCGGTATGGAACAGTACGAGCAGGTTCTGTCGCATCCTTCTGATATTTTCAGATAGGCATAATGGGCAGGGGTAGAGAGAGAACGGTCGTATTCCAGTTCCTTGTAGTATGATTTACCCAGGTCGGCAATCAGGTTTTTCCAGTCGAATTTGCCATAAAACTGATCCACCTCGGGGATCTCCTCCGCCAGCTCCTTGCGGTAGCGCTCGGAGAGGCAGCCCATGACGATGAGTTTTTTGAGTTTGTTTCTTTTTTTGGCTTCGGCAAAGGAGAGGATCATGTTGATAGATTCCTCTTTGGCATCGCCAATGAAACCACAGGTATTGATCACGGCAATGTCGCCCCGTGCTTCCTCGGGGTCATGCGCTACGGTGTAGCCGTTGGCCACCAGCTGACGCATGAGCAACTCTGAGTCGACCAGGTTCTTGGAGCAACCCAACGTGACGACATCTATCTTGTTTTTAATCATATATGCAATTATCTTAGGGTAGATACCGGTTTTATGTAAAAGAACGGCACAATGTGTGGCCGGGGAGAGACTTTGGGACCTACTCTCCAAACAGGGAATCTACGAACTCTTTTCTTCGGAATACCTGCAGGTCGTCGATGCCTTCACCCAGTCCGATATACTTTACCGGTATCTTGAACTGATCGGAAATGCCGATGACAACGCCCCCTTTGGCGGTGCCGTCGAGCTTGGTGATAGCCAGTGCGGTCACTTCGGTTGCAGCAGTGAAATGCTTGGCCTGCTCAAAGGCGTTCTGTCCTGTGGAGCCATCTAGCACAAGGAGCACCTCGTGGGGTGCATCGGGCACGATCTTGTTCATGACATTTTTGATCTTGGTGAGCTCGTTCATCAGGTTTATTTTGTTGTGCAGGCGGCCGGCAGTGTCAATGATTACCACGTCGGCGTTGTGTGATTTCGCTGAACTGAGCGTGTCGAAGGCCACAGAGGCGGGATCGGCACCCATCTTTTGCTTCACCACAGGCACGCCCACTCTTTCCCCCCATATATCGAGCTGCTCCACGGCGGCAGCACGAAAGGTATCGGCGGCGCCCAGGTAGACAGAGAGGCCTCTCTGCTTAAACTGATTTGCCAGCTTTCCAATGGTGGTGGTCTTCCCTACCCCGTTGACACCGACGACCATGATTACATAGGGCTTTTTTTCCGCGGGTACGGTAAAGTCAGCCAGGTCGTCGCTGTTATTTTCGGTAAGGAGTCTGACGATCTCATCGCGCAGGATCGCTGTGAGTTCGTCTGTGCTCACATATTTATCACGTGCTACGCGTTCTTCGATGCGTTCGATCACCTTGAGTGTAGTTTCCACCCCCACGTCGGAGGTCACCAAAACCTCCTCAAGCTGGTCGAGCACGTCGTCGTCGACTTTCGACTTACCAGCTACAGCGCGGGTAATCTTCGAGAAAAAGTTTTCCTTTGTTTTTTCAAGACCCTTGTCGAGTGTTTCTTTTTTCCCTTTCGAGAACCTGTCAAAAAAACCCATAAAGCAGTGGATATTTAAACGATGAATGCCAATTGAATTCCCATATGGTTCGTCTGATGCAGACAACGAATCGTCTGCAAAACTACAAAATAGTCAATAAAAAACTTCCCTGCGTTGTGGCACAGGGAAGCTTTTACATATTTTTAACGCACTTTCCGTTGAACCGACCCCAAACATGAATGATTCATCGCGGCCGGGCACGGAAAATACAACAGTCAATCTTTATTTTGAAAAATAATCCTTTACCTGGTCGTTCAGAATCATCTCTTCTCTAAAGCTGTAGGCACCCGTTACAGGTGATTTCACCATTTTGATAACTTTGGTGTGACTGCGCCCGGTGGTTGTATTTTTATCGCGGAATCCCGCAACTGCTTTCTTTGCCATAGTTTAT
>ENA-UOOR01000382-UOOR01000382.1-fermentation-metagenome-genome-assembly--contig:-NODE-382-length-64162-cov-7.023102_pt1 | contig 64162 bp, 59 predicted proteins | sample MGYA00245780_ERZ724029 | MGnify/ENA primary metagenome ERZ724029 (study PRJEB28704, sample SAMN03018315) | fermentation metagenome | biome: anthropogenic terrestrial biome; feature: soil; material...
AGCCAGGATCAAACTCTCGTTTAATATTTTCCTTGCCCAAGCTTTCGCTTAGCTTACTAAGATTGCTCTTAGTTTTATTTATTGTTCAAATTTACTTTAGAACTTTTTTCTCAACTTTGTTCCGATTCCTCGGAACTCATTGTGATTCGCAGTCTCATTCACCAAATTTTCTGCTCCTTGCGTCGCAAAATTTGGGAATTCGTTGCGAATGACCTACCATCAATTTTTCTCTCCCTATGGTCGGAAAAATTGGGTTAGGGCATCTTCAAAGGTTTCTTATGCTGTTTTATTGTCTAAGTTCGGTGCCGTCTCTTAAGGACAGCTTGAACAGTTTATCACATCAATCCGATGCTGTCAACCGTTAATTTATATTTATTTCTTTGTTGCTGCTCGCTGTCCTTTTGAGACAGGAATGTCAGTTTAACACTAATTTTCTTATGTGTCAACTGTTAATTTTTTCTTGTACGATTGTACCCCCTCGGGGTCATTGCTTGTCTTTTGACAACTTGATTAGTTTACCACTTATATATACCAATGTCAACTACCATTTTTTTCACGATAGTGTCAATTAATTATTTAATTATTTTACGCTAAGTGTTATATTCCACTAAAAAAAATGGGCAGCTGCGCTGCCCTCTTTATTAATTACTATTCTAAAGGTTTCATTGTGGGGATTTCGTCGGAATAATGTATCATACTGTACCTTTCCTTTACGAAAAACGCCTAATCTTCTCGACTGCGGTTTTGCCGCTGTACCTTTATCTATCTTCCTCTACACTCTGAAAAAATGAGCGGAGTAAAAATTGGATTAAGCGGATTAAGCCTTTGATAATCAGTCCCTAATTGAACTGTTGAGATATTATAGCATATTTCCGTCGTTTTTTCAATCGCTTTCTCATATCGCTTTGTTATTTGGGTTGCTTTATGTAAAATCGGCTTCGGAGCAATTCAATATCTTGCTCACTGTCAGAAGTTATAAGGCAGTTATACTTTGCAAATATCGCCTTGATTTTATCAGCACATTCAGTTTCATCAAGTCCTTGCTTATAAGGGATGCGAATCAATTCGATGTTATTCTTTTTACAGATGAACTGCTTAATCTCAATTGCATCTCGTTCTTCTCTTGTGGTTGGTATTGAAGATTCAATGGCAAGTCGCAACTGCGGAAGATAAGTTTCCAAAGTCAGACCGATTTGAGTGTCCGTATTCACGAGTATCTTCAAGTCTTCTTTTCTCGCATACAGCATCACGAGCAATTGTGGAAGTGCCTTATGAAACTCTCGTGTGCATTCTCTGCAATGTTCGCCACCGATGGCTCTATCGGCAATCCGTGCTTTCCAAGAGTGACCGAAAGAACATCTCCACCATACGCTTCGCAACGAGTTTGGCGATACCGTTTGTGGTTTCAAAGTGCCGTTTCTCCCTGCATCCCATTCTGTAACAAGCTCAGGATTATTCGTTGCAAGGTCATTGTAGCCGCTGAGGATTGCTCTCTCAGCACACACCGGACAGGTTGTACCTTTCACTCTTGCCCGGATAACTGATTTCCATTCATATCCGCAGGTTGTGCATTTCCACCAAACATTTTTGATAGACTTTTCGTTAACCATATCAGGAGTAAGCGGAACATTTCTATCTGACCATTCCTGCGAAAGCTCTGGGTACTTGGTGGCAAAGTCATTAAATCCTTTCAGAAGTTTTATTCCACTGCAATAGGGACACTTGCTCCCACCTGAACGAGTGGAAATGAGCGTATTCCATTCGTGTCCTTCTTTGCATTTCCACCAAACCTTAGTATTCTTGAACGCCGTAACCATATCAGGCTTTAACGGAAAGTTTCGTTCAGACCATTCAGCAGCTACTTCTGGAAAGCAGGTTGCAAGGTCATTGCAGCCTTTTAGAACGAAGTTATGAGAACAGTAAGGACATCCGCTTCCTCCGGCTCTGCTCTTAACGGTCGCACTCCATTCGTGTCCGCAAGAGCCTTTCCATAAAACTTTTTTATGAGAACCAGCACTTACCATAGTTGGCAACAGCGGAGCATTCTTATCCGACCATTCCTCTGCTAATTCAGGACGCATAGTTTTCAGGTCATTCACGCCTGCTATTACTCTCGCACCGGAACAAATGGGACAACCTTCTCCAACAGAGCAACGGCTCTTAGGACTTGCTTGCCATTCGTGACCGCAAGTACCTTTCCACCATACAAGTTTATTTGAACCATAAGATATATCGTCAGCGGTGAGTGGGTAATTCTTTTCCGACCATTGCAATATAAGGTCAGGCTTAATAATTGAAATACTGTTTTTCATTGGTACACCTCTTTTCATTTGCTGCCCTTATTATATAAGCAGGGAGCAGTTCTGTTAATTATACGAATGAGCCTTACGGCACAAAACCGCAAGGCTCATTCGCTATACTCTGTCGCCCATAACTTGAGCTGTTCCTGTATTCATATACTTCCCGAAATCAGACATTTCTTTCTTCTTCAGCTCATTGGTTACATCAATATAAATATTCATCGTAGTTGAAACATCAGCGTGTCCGAGAACATCCTGAATGACTTTCAGATTAATACCTGACTCACATAATCGTGTGGCGAAGGTGTGCCTGAGATTATGGCAGCTAAAATGAGGAAGGAGAACAGGCTCGCTGTCTATTCCTTGTATATCGAGGATTTCACCATTACAATCTCGACTGATTCTCTGGATCGCTTTATTCAGGTTGCCGAGATTCTGTACTATTCCATCACGGTTTACGAATATGAAATCACCATAACCTTCGATTCTGCTAACGCTCTCAATCTCTGCTTCCTGCTGAAACTGCTGTTCCAAGAGAAAAGCTTCTTTCACTTCGTCCATCATCGGAATCTCTCGCACTCCGGCTTTAGTTTTAGGAGTGTTAATACTGTAATAACAGCCGTTCTCGTCACGATGGTTGTAGTAGACCAAAGTGTGATTCACATTGATGATGCCCTTTTCTAAATCAATATCACACCAACGCAATCCGGTTATTTCTCCGACACGCATCCCTGTGTTTGCCATTATGAAGAACAGTGGATACCAGTGATAGTATCTCGGTGTCTTTTTTAAGTACCCAAGAAACAGCTTTTCCTCCTCCATTGTAAGTGCTTTTCGCTTTTCTCCTTTGTATCCACTATGAGCAAGCTTCAGTTCTTTCATCATATTATCGGTCGGATTTGTTCGGATAATAGCATCATCAACAGCTACCTGAAACACCTGATGTAACACATTATGAACATTGTCGAGAGTAGCGACTTTCAAAGTCTTGCCATCAACAAGGTTATTATAGAAACGTCGTACATCTGATTTTGCCACTCGTACCACACGATTTCTGCCAAAAGTCGGCTTTACAAACATCTCGTACATATAGATGTAATTCTTAAAGGTGCTGTCCTTTATTCCTCGCTTGAGCTGGCACCAAAGGTCAAACAGTTCATTGACCGTGAGTCCTTTCACATCCGTCTTTATTCCATCGTGCTTATCGACTATAACAAGTTCTTCCTGCTCTCGGAGCTTATCAAGCGTTGGAGCATATACAGAATGCCTTTTGCCGTCTGCCGAAGTCCAGCGATACAAATATGTTCCGTTCGGTCTTTGTGTTTCTCCGGTTTTCAGTCTGATATGGCGGTTATCGAACCTAACGCCTGATATTGGTTTCTTTTTCATTACATTGCCTCCTGTCCTTATAAGGAATATGTTTTTGCTAAATACTCATCAAGTTTTTTCCTTTTTAACAGTCGTCTGTTTCCAACCCATAGTACGAAGTCACAAGACTCACTGTTTGATATTTCTCGCAATTTATTTACACCGATATTGCAATACTCAGCAGCTTCATCCAAAGTTAGATTTGCCTTTTCCCAAATAGGGATGTCAACATTTTTCTTTGCCATAGATTTATCCTCCGTTTCGTTTTCTGTTTCGATGGCAACAGAATAACGGATTTTGGGGAAGATAACAAAGGTGCGATTTTTTGAATCGCACCTTTGACAAATCAAACTGAATATGCTTCTGAAAGGTACTCGTCAAGCTTTGTGCGTTTGAACATTCGTCTATTCCCAACCCATATAATATATTCACAGGAATCAGAGTCGGACATCACACGAAGCTTGTTTATACCAATCCCCGTATAAGCAGCCGCTTCTTGCAAAGTCAATAACGACCTTTGCCAAACTGGAACGGCTTGTTCCTTTTCTTCTTTAGTCACGATGTTCACCTCCACTCTCAATTCCGACACTGATTAGAATAGCTGCTTCTAATCTTTTCATAGTCCCACAGTTTATGTGTCCGATGTAGTCGTGCAGGCTGCATTTATCAATTGTCGTTATTTGTTCGGCAAGGGCGATGGATTCAGCAATAAGTCCAAAGCTCTTTCCAATATAGGTATGCGTTGGCTGTCGTTCCTTTTTATTTACCGATGTCAAAGGGACTATAACTATGGTTGGGCTAAATTTGTTACCCGTATTGTTCTGAACAATAACTACAGGTCGTGTACGACCTTGTACTGAACCCACAGTTTCGCCCAAGTTTGCATAATAAACATCGCCTCTTAATATTCTTCTTGAGTTTTCGTTATTCATAATGACCTCCTGTAATGATGCTTGTTAGTTGCCTACACTTCTCTACAGCAACTTTTGAGGTCAAAAACCGACACCTTTTTCAAAATAATTTATAACAAATTTTTCAAAGGCTTTCTTCCATCTTTCTACGCTTCTTTCGGCTGAACTGTATTTGTCTTGCATCGCCTTTGTACAAGTTCTTTTTTCTCCTGCCAAATAGAAGTGCAGCATATCTATTGCCCACGGTTTCCATTCGGCAAGCTGTTCTTCAAGTTGTTCCATAATAATGTTGCTCATCGCATCATCCTCTAAGCAGCTATCATCAGCCAAACTCTCATATAGATTGTATTCAATGCCATCAGCAATGAAAGCAACATCCAGTGAGAGTTTCATATAGAGTTCGCTGCGCACTCGTCTTCTCTCAGCAAGTTCGTGTTTGGAATGCCATTCACGATATTTTTCCAATGACACTTCCATATACATACAATCAAGTTCCCCATTGTCGTAAAATCTGTCAACGATGAAACACCTTCTTTCGTTCATCGGAAGTCCCTTGTTGGTTTTAAGAATGCAATCCCATTCTTCTTTTGTTGCAATTTTTAATGTTTTCTTTTCTGCATTTACATCTGCATAAATTAGAAATGTAGTCATTATTGTAATCTCCTTAAAATTTTGATTTTGGTTTTTGGTTAATCAAAATCAGGAGATTACGGATATTTAGCTATGTATGGTTGCCATTGAGTTGTGAACATAAAAAAGTCCTTTCCCAAGCAAAACCTGAGAAAGGACTCAATCACCGTATGAAGCAGGCAGCATTAGCCGTAGAACGCAAAAAAGCGCCGTACAAAGCGGAAAGAACACTTACAGAATATTTCTGTGTATTCAATCCGGCTTCATACGGCGCTTGGAAATCACAATCATAATAGATCGGCTCTGCTTGCACGATTAAAGTCAGTATTTAGTTTTAACGAACTTGTCGCTTCTTTCTGCAATACAGATGAGTGGTTCTGTATTTGCTTCTCATACTTCTGAAATAAGCAACATTGATTGCACCTTCAAACTTGCATTTTCTGCATTTTACTTGAATCAGAGGTTTATCATTTCTGTAAATCTCATTGATTCTGTATCCGCAAATAGGACAAGTAAGAAAACGCTTTGGGGCATTTGCAGCTTCTTGCTGCGATAAGATAAGCTTTGCCTCAACCTCCGGGGTAAGCGTGCCATAGCGACGGTCATAAGTAATTTCATTCATCGTTGCACACCTCCAATCGGAGATTTCTTCCAATATATTCGCTGAGGTCGTGGCGTTGCAGTAAATCAAGTTCTCTAAGTCGCATCACAAATGCGGTGTAGGAAACACCCATTGCATCTGCGGTCTTATGAATTGCGATTTTATCTTCTTCTGCAAAAATACCGCTGCCGTAGACCTTAAAGAATGATTTTTTTGCAACGTTCCTGATAGCTTTGTGAACAAGGAATCTCGGCATAAGGAAGACCGCACCAAGTCTGTCGGATAAAAGCTCATTCCAAGAAAAAGCCTGATGCAACTCCTCGGTGGTGTAACTTTTCTCTGCATCAAATATGCTGTTGAAGCAGGGAGTCGTTTGCTTTGGAATATGACGCTCAAGAACCTTATGTGCAGCTTCGTGAGCCATTGTAAATCGGTGTCTGCCACTTTCGTTATCTCTAAGCAAAAAGCTGTCTAAGACGACTGTGTTCTTCGGGAACAATACTTGTACTCTTTGATGGTTACGGTATACCCACAAAGGACGGGTACCGTCCGATAAAAAACCGATTCTTCCATTATCTTCTTCGGCAAAGTTTTCATAAGCAAGTTCAATTCCTAAATAGCTTGTGAGAAAGCCCTCTATGTCGACGCATAGAGAATTAGTATATTTGGCTTTTTTGATGTACTCATTGATAATAGCTTCGCCAAGTTCTTCAAGTTCCTCAAATGAGGACAGATTTTTCATCCACATCCACCTCCTACGGAACAGCCTCAACATACCATTGTGAGCCTGTTCGATAAAGATATTTTTCCGCACTACCGATAATTATCGTGTAGCGAATTCCTTCAAATTCACCCTCGGAGGAGGTACAGGAGTGGAGTGTCCGCTTTATTATCCATACTCGACCATCGGACCAGTGGATTTTTTGCGGACGGAGTGTTCCATTTTTCAGGGCATTACATTCAACATCCACAAAGACTTTGTTCACTTTGATTTCCTCCCATATTAGTAAAAGGCTTAAAGAGCCTTGATTACGTGTTGCGCCACACCTTGAATTACACATTCTTTGACATAGATGTCATCCATCTTGGCGTTTTCCGGATGCAAGCACACACATTTTTTTCGGCGGTCAATGTAGTACCGCTTCAAAGTATTTTGATTGTCAACCAAAGCAACAACTATGTCACCCTCGTTGGCTGTTTTCTGCTTTTTAATTACGACTAAATCTCCATCATCAATTCCGGCTTCAATCATTGAAGTGCCGCTTGCTCTGAGAATATAGAGTTCACCAGAGCCGAAAATTGATTCAGGGAGAGAAACATAGGCTTCAATATGTTCTTCTTCATACTGCGGTGAGCCACAAGGGATAGAGCCTACGATAGCAGCCTGAGAGTGCTTAGTCTTAAACTTTTGTGTTATCTCTGTTCGTATCGAACGTCCATCATACTTAATCAGTTTTCGCTCATCCATTTCCACAAGATACCTATACGCCGTACCTCGGGCAATTCCGAACTCGTCCGCAATCTCAGTTGTTGATGGAGAACGATTATTATCCAATATGAAGCTTTCAGCAAATTTGCATATCTGATTCATCAGTTCTATGCTTTTGGTTCTCATATTGCACCTTCTTTTCTATCGAGAGCAATCTGCTTCCGATGCTTTTATTATACTCATTTCTACTGATATTTCAATACAATTCATAGTAACGACAAAGCAGGTGTCGCATTATGGCAACACCTGCTTTGTTTTCACCGATTCACGGCTTTTATTTTCTTTTCTTGCCACGGCTTTTCATATCCTTGCGGATGGCGTTAAGGCTTTCCGTTGGAACAGCACCACATTCTCTGAATCCGGTGACAGCCTCGCTCATCATTTTGAAGTTAAGTGCAGTTCCTTCGCCATCGGGAACATAATCAACTGCTCGGTCAGCGGAGATACCAAAATTTTTTGCTGTTTCGACAGCATCAATATTAGCACCAAGAAAAATAAATTCCCATCCGTATTTTTCTTTTTGTCTTTCGATTTGCTCCTTGACCTTTTGAGATGAATACTCTCTGCTGCTGTTTTCTTCTCCATCGGTGATAATAACAAACATCACTTTTTCGGCACGGTAATCATCTGCTGTATTGCGCTGTGCGTTGCCGATTTTGTGAATCGTCATACCGATAGCATCCAGCAGGGCAGTAGATCCGCCAACGCAATATTCTTTCTCTGTGATTGGCTTCACGGCACGAATATCAATGCGGTCGTGTAGAAGCTCATAACGGTTGTCAAAGAGTACCGTCGTGATAAAGCATTCACCATCCAAAGCCTTCTGCTTTTCAAGCATTGAATTGTAGCCGCCGATGGTGTCCTTTTCAAGCCCGCCCATTGAGCCGCTTTTGTCAAGTATGAATACGAGTTCTGTTAATCCTTTTTTCATTGTGATTTCCTCCTAAAGTTTATTGTATCTAAATGATACCGCATTAAGAGGAACGCTGGGTCGCTTTCAAAGCGACATAAAGCTATGCACCCAAAAGTGGCTGGTCGTATTTGAACAGCACTTCATTTATTTCAAAAATGTCATACTGTCCGCTTGCTATGAAATACTCAATAATCACATCAAACTTCTGAGAGTGAGAAATGCTGTACCCGGCACGGTTCAGTAAATCGCCTGTTTCGTCGAGTGACAGCTCCAGTGCAATTGCTAAAGCAATTACAGTGCGTTTGCTTGGCAGATAGCCCTTGCCGATTCTGATTTTAGAGAACAATTTTCGGTCGATGTTTGCTCGTTTGTAAACCTCTGCATCTGTTTTTCCTTTAGTATCTATCAGACGAAGCAGTGTGGCATTAAGCGGTTCGTCCAGATTGCCCACCAAGTCGTCAATACCTTTGGTGGATACAATCTCCTCACAAACTGCTTCCATCGGAGCAGCATTAAACAAGATTTCTTCATCACATAAGTTTTGCTTTTCTATATTAAGAAGTTTTCGACTGCGCTGTCCCTGATGTTCGCTGACATAATTCTCGTCTATGTAGCTCTCAACCTTGCCAAGCAGCTGCTTACTTACTGAGAACGCAGACTTGTCAAAGACGATAAGATAGACATTCATTTCGTTATCTTCAAGAAACGAATGAATGGCAGAGAGTGCAACATTAAGTGCTTTTTCTTTTGGGTATCCATAAATACCGCTTGAAATAAGCGGAAATGCAATGCTCTCACATTCATTTTGCTTTGCAAGCTTTAGCGACTCTGTATATGCGCTATACAGCTGGCTTTTGCATAATTCGGCTTTGCTTAAATGATAAACGGGTCCGGCAGTGTGAATTACATATTTGCACGGCAAGTGAAAACCCGGAGTTATGACAGCTTGTCCTGTTTTAATTGAGCCAATCTTATTACAAGCGTCCTGTAATTCTTTTGCTCCGGCTGCTTTGAATATAGCGCCGCAAACGCCACCACCCATAGCAAGCTGGGTATTTGCCGCATTAACGATTGCATCAACATTCATTTTAACAATGTCCTGACGGACAATTTGTAATGGCATATCTGTTTTCACCTCCCTGTGAGTGATTCTCTTATATTATTTCAAGTATATCTTCAATCGGCAGCTTCTTTCCGTCCAGCATAATCAATAGTTTTTCGTACTCATCAATTCGCTTGACGACACCTCTTATCGTTTGATAACTGCCGCCAAACTTCTTTTTGTCAGCCACAAAGTAAGTAATAGATACTTCCGACTGTTCAGATATATGTTTCTGAATCCAGCTCAATCGCTCATTCAGCTTATCCAGACCATATTCATCAAGTTCAACTTTACTGTCTGTAAGACGTGCTGTTTCCGATACCGCATCGCCATATCCAGTCAGAGCAGCAAAAGGAGAGAACTGAGCTGCACGGTCGTGGTTTGATATATGCGCACGAGTTGCAGATTGATAATGCGGTAAATTGATTATGTCTTCGTAACTATTACTTTGCAACTCGTTCTCCTCCTTTATTAGTCGTTCTAACTATGCTCTTGCTAATTTCATATATTATCTAAAGAATCCAACTTATTCCTGAACCAATCTGGTTTTCATTTTTTCAACCACCTCAAAAAGTGCTTTATCCAGTACCCAAGGTTCGGTAAAGGCGTTAATAACAATTCCCGAAACATTCTTTTCATTGTTTCTCGCAAGTGCTATTACTTCAAGAAAATGCTTTTGAACTTTGGAAAAATTCTGTCCATATTCCCCCATATCTTCAGTAGTAGTGAAAGCCGGGAAGAAGAAATTATCCCCATTTTGCAAGATGTCAGGAATCATTCTAATGTTTTCTTTATTTGACAATTCAATGCCTTTAAGCGAATCTAAATCGCCGTCTGCTTTGTCAATTAAATCGGTAAATGCTTTCTGGTCAACCTCGTTGAGAACTGCGTTGCAAGGAATCCAAACTAAACTATCTCGCAATATTTCCAGAATTTGAATCAATGCTTGTTCAGAACGTTCTGCGTTGAAATCGGTTATTGCAGCTTTTAGCATAGACCCATCTTCAAGGTCTTCAGGTTTCAGAATTTGACTTGGGTTCATATCAGAATAACAGATAATTTTCTTGTCTTCTGTTTCTTGGATGAGGAAAGCGATTTTTTCTCCCTGATGATAACCGAAGTTCTGATTAGGTTCATTAAGTAAAGCGCCCATAATGCAATGTTCGCCAAGACCGATAATTCGTGCCCAACACACCTCCGGCTTAAAGCCATCCTTTATTAGATATACCTGTACATCATCCGGATAATGCGGATGACGGCTACCATCTAAAAAGTTCATATCTCTTGTCTTCTCAATTTCTTCATCAACCGCATATGAGGTTAGCATCTCCAGTTTTTTCGCATAGCGTTTACTAAGGCTATTGTCACTATCATCAAGTAGTGCAAAATCTTCGTCCTCAATTCCACCTATACGAATGAAAGACCTTGTATCATCAGAAGGGGCAAAGAACTTAAAATCGTTGCCGTGTTCGATACCTGTGGCGATAACCTCAAGCGTTAGTCCAGCCTCACAATCAATATAACCGTACACTAACATACAATTAGCATTCTCTATATTGGGATAACCTTCCATCGCTTTTTTGAATTTATCTTTCATCGAAAATGCTGCAAAATTTTTATATAGGGCTCTAAATCCCGTTTTACTATAAGTCATAACATTTCTCCTCTACATTCCAACCTTTTCAAACAAACGCTTAAATTTTCACCCTACGCCTTGTGTCCGCCAATTTGTTTATTGCGGCTGACCGTCGTTGCACCATCTTGAAGATTCATTGCTTTCAAGACAGCGTTCTTTCCGTACTTCTCTCGAAGCTCAACGACAGTCTTCTGAATACGCTTCTCTCGCTCCAACACTGCATCTTCTTCAGCCTGTTTATTTTCTTCGGCTTCAACATCTGAAAACAGGTCGAGTTGCTTATAGTGCGGCTCATCCTTGACCGTGCTTTCATCCGTGAGCTTACAGGCAGTTACATTGATTCTGCGAACAGTCAGATTTTTATCTACAATGCGTTCATACAGCTCCATCATGGCGTTCATAATCAGCATTGTAGAGGATGTCTGATGCTTGATGTGAGCCGTTCCGTGAGCATACTTCGGAACTTTTCGCCCATATCGGTCAGTGGTAATTTCCCCATTGTAAGAGGGACTTGATCCTGCAAGATTTTCTATGTCATATCCGACATCAAGCACAATCTGATCAGTAACAAGGTTCTTTTGCACCAAGTCGAGAACAAGAAGCTCTGTCATTTCACGGACAATCAGTTTTGCCTTATCGTATGGATATGGACATTGCAACACTTGACCGGAGCTTAAACTATTTGTGCTCGGTTTGTATGTCTTGATTTCTTCAATCGTGCAAGGCTCCCATCCCCAAGCGTGGTCGATGAGCAGCTCTGCATTGATGCCGAACAGCTTATAGAGCCTGTCCTCGTTATGCAGTGAAAACCGTGCCACATCTCCCATTGTGTATAGTCCCATTGCTTCAAGCTTTGTAGCGTAACCTCTGCCAACACGCCAAAAGTCTGTCAGGGGTTTATGTGCCCACAAAAGCCTGCGATAGCTCATTTCATCAAGTTCGGCAATACGGACACCGTCTTTGTCGGCTTCTGTATGCTTTGCCTGAATGTCCATTGCAATCTTGGCAAGGTAAAGGTTCGTGCCGATACCTGCCGTTGCCGTAATGCCTGTGCTTTTCAAAACATCACGGACAAGCATCATTGTCATTTCACGGGGCGTAACCTTATAAGTATTCAGATAGTAGGTTGCATCAATAAACACTTCATCTATGGAATAGACATGGATGTCCTCCGGTGCAACATACTTCAAATAGGTCTGATATATTTTTGTGCTGACCTCCATATAGTGAGCCATCTGTGGGGGAGCAATAATGTAGTCAAGTTCAAGATTAGGGTCTGCGTTCAACTCATTTGCAATATAGGATTTTCCATCAAATGTTCTTTTAGGTGCGTTCCATTTTCTCTTGGCATTCGCTTCCTTAACCTTTTGGACTACTTCGAACAGCCTTGCTCTGCCGGGAATACCATAGGCCTTTAACGATGGTGAAACTGCAAGGCATATTGTCTTTTCAGTGCGACTGGCATCTGCAACAACAAGGTTAGTGCCAAGTGGGTCAAGTCCTCGTTCAACGCATTCTACGGAAGCATAGAACGATTTCAAGTCAATTGCTATATATGTACGGTCATTCATCGTTCAAACCTCCTTTACCTGACTTGCGATAGCTTATTTCTCTGACAGTTTCTTAAATCTTGTCAGCATATCAGTCATACGGTCGTACAGATCTTCTGTCATTTCAGATTCATCCCATTCATTACAACCGAGTGCCTCAATAGCAAATGCTCGGTATAAATCAGGGTCGCTCCTGATTGTCAAAAACAGCATAGCTCGGTTGACCGCTTCTTTGTTCATTGCCTTCATATCTTCCTGAGAAATATTGTATTTGGCGTGAGCATCTTCTATAATCTCACGAAACATAAAGTTTGCGAGAGCCTTTGGATAAACATCCTTTTGCGACAGTGCTGCAATCAGCATTTCTTTGTCTGTACTGTCCATATTGAGCGCCTTTCTTAGAGAATTTCTTGTACACGACCTACCTGCCCGTCTTGGAGCATTACTTTTATGCCGTGCGGGTGAAAGCTGCTGTTCGTCAGAATACGACCAACAACGCCCTCTGTGAGTTTGCCTGTCGGTTGGTATTTTTTCAATACTATCTTTACCGTTGCCCCGATTTTTATATCGGCTCTGTTTTGTCCATTCATTGCTTGTTCTCTAATCCTTTAAACACTTGCACGACTTGCTCTTTATATGCTTCCTTTATTTCTTTTGGAGAAAGTATTCCGATTTTTCCGCCAAAACCAAATATCCAACCATAGAAAGTAGGACTTGCCGATACTTCAACAGTAGCCTTGAACTCAGTCATACTATATGGCTTAGTTGCAATATCTTCGCCAAATCGGTCAATCATTGTTTTCATTAGGCTGTTATCACATTTCAATTCGACAACAATATGTTCTCCATCATACATAGAGAACACACTTTTTGTAAAATCAGCAATATTGAAATCTTCAGAAGACGGAACTGCTTCTATATCAAGTATGGTAGGAGTTTTCATAATACGGTCTACACGAAAAGCTCCCAAGCCTTGATGTTTGTCAGAAAAGCCCACTACATAGTAGTAGTCACCGTTCCACGCAAGCGTATAGGGACTGAATATGTATTCTTTACCATTGTTTTTTAACTTTTGTTGTTTTCGGGCATCATACTCAAAATACTGAAATGCAATTTTTTTCTTGTTGTTGATTGCTTCGTTGATAGCATCAACTATGTAATAGACCATTTCATTTCCGGGTTTGATTCGATTTGTTGTGCAGAGATTTCTTTTCAGCTTTTCCGCCTGATTTATGCTTGTTAGAGAAGAAAGCTTCTTTACCAGTTCTTCGCTTTTCTTTTCCGTGATAAACTTTGACGATTCGACAGCATCTATCAGCAGCTTTAACTCAGGCAGTTCAAACAAACGACTGCCTATAAAGTATTTGTTCTGCGTGGTATTGATAGTAACGATGTCCGCACCACATTGTTCTAAAACGCCAATATCTTTAGATATGGTTACTCTATGAGCCTGCACACCATACCTGTCATTTAACAGCTTGATAAGTTCAACCGTGGATATAGGATGTGCTTCATCTGATAGCTCGGTGAGTATTTTATAGAGATACAATATTCGGACTTTGCTTTCGTTTTCCATAATGCACCTCCTTTGGTTTTTCACCAATAATTCTCTTTTTCATTAAAGCGTATTCATTATATTGAGCAAACTCTGGTAGCTGTCAACATCGTGATACACAACATCATCAGTCGAAAGCTCGTTAAAAAGCTTCTTTGCACAAGAAATCTTCGCTTGTTCAATCGGTCTGAGGTTTAGGCTTTCCATTGTGCCTTTTGTTTCAGCAATGAAGTAGATATGTTTCACCGCACCCTCATTGAAGGCGATTGCCCAGTCTGGAGAGTAATTGCCAACAGGCGTAGGAATATGGAAACCTTTCGGAAGCTTTGCATAAACGCATACTTCCTTTGCGGCATCTAAGTCCTGAGCAAATCTTCTCTCTACACTCTGTGTGGCAGAACCATCTGTAAATACATAATCCTGAATATGCTTCTCTGCACGGAATGCCTTATCAAAGCTCTGTGAGTTTTTCTCTGCCGTAAAGATGGTGCTGTCATAGCTACCATCAATTTGGTCGTAAGAAATATGCTCCACGATCATCGTTGCTTTTTGCTCGTTAATGAGCTTAATTACCTTTGATATAAACTCCTCCGGGTTATAACGGAACATAATCAGCTTTGCAGGAGAAATACCTTTGAGAATAGCCGCAGCCGTTCTTCTTGTTAGAAGAGTTCCCTGAGCAACCTTGCCCACAAGGTCATATTTAATCTGGCTTGTTTCGGCGTGTTTCAGCGTTTGTGTTCTTGTTTTCTCTGAGCCGAAAGAAGTTCCGGTAGCAACATCAATCTTGTCAATTTCGTCTCTTTGCATACCAATAGTGGTAGTATATTGAGGCTGAGCAACAAAGAGCTTTTCATCAATATGAGCAATAGCTTTTTTTATCAGCTCATCACTATCAAAGTCAACTGCGTAGGCATACTTGTGATTGATATACTTCCACAATGTTTGGAACTCTTTACGATAGAAATTTTCATTCAGGTCATTATCCTGAATTTTCGTCTTGTGACCGTCATCAATCATAGTATCAAGTACGCTGTCGTCATAAACGGCTTGAACAAGTGCGTGAATACCATCGGTAAGCGGCTGTAAGTTTTCCGGCAATGGGGCAAGTGTTTTCGTCTTTACATCGGTACGGTATTTGTCCGTAACCTTTCTGTCCATATCAACATAGCCGTTGGATATAAGGTAGAACTCAATTGTGTCCGCAGCTTTTTTGTCAATCTGATGGCTCACGCCGTCATCAGTCTTAATGAATCTTCCGTTAAAGTATTCACTTGTTGCCTGTGTAGGCCTGTCATAAAGCACCGACTTAATTTCACTTTGCAAACCGCCGACAAAATCTTTATAACTGTCGCTTGCAATAACCGTAAGGACATTTGTTTTATGCACAGCATCGCCCAGCGTTTCTGCATCCATACGGTTGCCCGCTTGGTTTACGCAAATACGCAGTCCACGACCAACTTCCTGTCGCTTTGCCGTGTTGCTTTCGGAGTGCTTTAAGGTGCAAATTTGGAAGACATTCGGGTTATCCCAACCTTCACGAAGTGCAGAGTGAGAGAAGATAAACCTTGTTGGCTCGTCAAAGGAAAGCAAGCGTTCCTTATTCTTCAAGATAAGGTCGTATGCTGAAATATCATCAGAGAACTCACTGCCACGCTTTGTGGCACTGTCAACAGCGTGTCCCTTTTTATCTATACTGAAATAGCCTTTATGTACGGCAGATACTTCACTACATTGTTCTTTCAAATACTTTTGATACGGTGTGTCAAAAAGCGTAGTGTAATTGTTAAGTACAGAAAGGTATTCTTCTTCAAACATTGTGCCGTACTCGCCTAAGACCTCATTGCCGTCCTCATCGTACTGACGGTATTTTGCAACCTCGTCAATGAAGAATAAAGACAGCGTTTTGATACCCATATTGAAAAGCTTTTCTTCCTTTTCAAAGTGGGACACAATGGTTTCTCTAATCTGAATACGACGCATATCCTTTTCAGAAACATCACCCACAACTTCACCAGTGTGGATAACTTCACCATTTGTAAAGGTCACAGAGTTTCGCAGAGGGTCAATTTCGGAAATGGTGTAGCCTTTGTACTGCTCCATCTGCTGTGAGATATAGTAGAGGTCATCACCTACGCCGAGTATCCTTGTTTCACGGTTGATGGATTTGTTGTAACCTATCTCCAATTCAAGCCTTGCCATAGGCGGCTTCTTGTTGGACAAAACAATGCTTTCAAGGAACAGATATTTGTCTGTGCCACGGAAATTCTTCACTTCAAAGCCTTTGACCTGAATTTTTTTAACCAAACGCTTATTAAACGCATCCAGTGCGTCCAGCACATACACAAGGTTGTGCTGTTTTGCGTGAGTTGCAGAGTAATTGAGAGAAAACAGAGGGTTGAAGTTTTTAAGTGCTTTCTGTGTCACTTCACCGCCCATTTTCTGCGGCTCATCAAGAATAATTATCGGTCTGTTCGCCTTAATAACATCAATCGGACGACGGGAGCCGAATTCATCACGCTTTGAGTAGATAATGCGGCTTTCCTTGTTGTTTGCGCCTTCTTTCAGAGAAGAAGCAAACGCCTGCGTATTGATAATCATGACATTGATGCCGGAACTTGAAGAAAAGTTATCAAGCTGATTGAGGTTAGAGCTGTTGTAAATGAAGAAACGAGCTTTCTTGCCATAATGCTCCATAAAGTGGTCGGCAGTAATCTCAAAGCTTTTCTTAACGCCCTCACGGATGGCAATGCTCGGCACAACAACAATAAACTTGCTCCAACCGTAACGCTTATTCAGCTCAAACATCGTTTTGATATAGACATAGGTTTTGCCTGTGCCTGTTTCCATTTCAATATCAAGGCTACAACGACCTAAATCCTTAACTAAAGAGCCGGACTGTTTGATATTATTTTGCTGTTGTAAGGCTTGAATATTAGCAAGAATTTGTTCGTCAGAAAGCTCCACAAGCTCATTTTTAAAGCCTGTGTCATCAAGCGGATCAATTTCTTCTTCATTTAATCCAATGGTCATCTGAACAGGTTGAGGCGCAACCTTGCCAAGGTCACGGATATAACTGACTTTATCATAATAACCTTGACCGTTGAACACCTTAACAACTGCATCGACTGCATCAGTTTGGTATTGTTGTATCTTAAAATTAAACTTCATCTGCTTTTCTCCTTTCGTGAGTGTCCCAAAGAAAGCTCACAAATGTAATGGAGCTGCCGACTGCCAATTTTGCGTGGCGTTCTTCTAATCCTTTGTATGTTGCACTTTTCCCGTGTCCACTTCCATAAGGATTTCTCAAAGTAGCCAAGCTCGTTGCAATCGCCCGTAAATGACCTAACAAGGATTTCATTTCCGTTGCCGCCGGTGCTGTCTCTGGTATATTATCAGGCATCAGTTTAAGATGCTTTAGCGTTTCTCCGGCAAGTTTTCCAACATCCCAGTTTTTATCCCATTCAATGTTTTTGTCATCAAGGATCGTTTTACAGCAGCTCTCAATCAATTCTTTGGCTTTTCCTATTGCATCGGTTGGATTCTCTGATTGCATCTTTGTCATTAAGTCAATTTGTTGAGAAAGATATACGCTTGAAAACTTTGTTTTCAGCACCTCCGCATTGTGCGCAAGTGGGAGCGTTATTACATCGCCTGAAATTCTTCCCATGATTTCTTTGCACTTCTTATAACAAATTGCATACTCAGCATTATACCGATAGTTCCCATAAATAGGACTTCCGTCATCATTGGTCGTATACTCGTCGGCAAAATTCACTTCATAGTGCGTAAACAAATCCGAAATAAGTTTAATTTGTTTCGAGTAGGGTGCTTCGGAAATGAAGGCTGTCAAAGATTTCCCTTTTGACATTTGATATTTTTCACATAGTGCTTCGCCAATGCTGTCGAGTGTAAAAACATCAAAATCGTTTGTTGAAAAGTCTAAAACATATCCATTGCGATTAAACAGCTTGAGAAAAGCCCCCATTTCTGTTTTGCTTATCTCTGCCATTTACAGCACCTTCCTAACTGTTTCGGGGCTGTATGCTGCAAAGATCTGGTCGAAGTTTGTAGCTACGCTGTCGGTTGCCATAGAGCTGTCACGGAAAACGGCATAGTAAGGCTTTTGCTGAGCAATAGCCTTTACTGTTTCGTCGGTCACATTGTCATCAAAGCAGGCAATTAAGAAACCGTCTGCCACATTGAACACACGCTTTCCGCCAATGGTGCTTTCTTCAATCTTGCTGGAGAGCAGCACACCCAGTTCAAGCATCACTTGGAACAGCAAATCCTCCGGTGTTCTGTCCTCTTTGATATTGTCGGTAACAGTATCAAAGAGAGAAGCTTCGAAGTCAGCAGGATTGTAGTAGACATCCTTCATATTTGTACTATCGAGTTTGAGAACACGGAATCCGGAATCAAAAGGTTTTTCTTCTTTAGTTTTGATTAAGCCAGCCGACCGTCTTATGCGTTCTTCACCTACATCACAAATAGTTGAAAACTGGGAATTGGCAATCGATTCGTCTAATTCTTCGGGCAACTGAACCATTATAAACTTACGATTTCCTCCGTCTGACAAATTCAATTCCATTACAGCTTGAGCCGTTGTAGCAGAGCCTGAAAAAAAGTCCAAAATAATGTCGCCCGAATGAGCAGAAAATAGAGTCATTCCTGAAACCAGTTCTTTTATTAACGATACTGGTTTTGGATAACTAAAATACTTATCCAAATTGATTTCTTTGAGTTCCTTTATGCCATTAGCAGATAAGTGTTTAAGTATCGAATAAAATTTCGAAGAGTCTTCTTTGATATTTCGCAATTTGCCAACTATATTCATTCCGTTTGGCTTAGGAATAAGAACATAGTTTCCCTTGGCCAATTCCTTATTTACTTCATCGAGTTTTGCCTGTCCTTTGCAATCTAAAATCTCTTCGTAGTGACAGTTGCCATATTTTCCAAATTCCTTGCGAAGCCAATCTTCCTGAACCCAATAAGTTTCTCCATCTTTTTCGACGATTTTTCCTCGTATATCTTTAGGTTTTCCTAATGGAGAAAACGCAGTAATGTCTTTAGCAAACACATAAAGATAGTCGTGTCCCTTAATTACCTGTTTTGCCATTCCACCGCCCTCGGCACGAATTACAACAAACTCTGCAACCTTGTTGCTTTCTCCAAATATTTCTTCACAGAGTTTTTTAACATTTGTCTGTTCATTATCATCAATACTTATAAAGATTGCACCATCAGTAGACAACAAATCTTTTGCAACCTTCAATCTTGTGTACATCATATTTAGCCAATCAGTATGAAAGCGTCCGTTGCTGTCGAGATTCTTAACAAGACGATTTCCTTCAGAATCACACTGTCCGCTGTTGTCCATATATTCGTCAGCAGTCTGCGCAAAGTCATCGTTATACACAAAGTCGTTGCCCGTGTTATACGGCGGGTCTATGTAAATCATCTTGACTTTGCCGAGATAGGTTTCCTGCAAAAGCTTCAGCACATCAAGGTTGTCGCCCTCAATATACAAATTTTCGGTGCTGTCAAAGTCAACGCTTTCCTCACGGCAGGGACGCAGGGTGGAGGAAATGGGCGCATTGGCAGCAAGAATCGCTTTTTTCTTGTCCGGCCAAGTGAACTGATAGCGTTCTTCATTGCCGTCTACCACCTTTGTGCTGATTTCCTGCATCAGTACATCTTTATCAATTGCACGGACAACCTCGCCGTTCTCGTCAATGGTTTCGGTAACGGCATTCGGAAACATCGCCGCCAGTTTCTTGAAGTTTTCATCAGCTTTATTAGCTGTGTGCATATTAAGCTTGTCCATTATCGTTTTCCTCCTCAAAGTTATCAGAAATTTTCATCATCATATTGTAATGCTCTATGCTATTTGATTGCTCAAAGATGCGTTGAAACACATTCAAATATCGTTCTAACGAGTCGCTATCAATCTCGGAATAATGATAGTCATCAAACTCGCTGTGAGAGCCAGAATTTGTCCAAGAGATTAAAGCCCTGCAAACCGGTATATCTTCTCCGACAAATTGTTTTGGTATATCTTTTAGTGCAACGCCGCCCAACAATTTGAAGTAATGTTCCAAAATTCGACGCAAAGTGTTTTGAATGGTAATAGTATTTGCGGTTATGGGATTGTTCTTTGCTTGCCTTACATCATCCCATAGCATTTCGTAAGTTGATTTAACCGGGTTATGCAAGTGATTAACAATAGTGGATTTTCCATTGCTTTTTCGTATCGTCCAGTAAGCAAATTGGTTTGTCATTGTCCTGTTAAGTCCCAAAGTCAACGAAACCTCTTTGTAGAAGTAAATATTATGGGATAGAATAATGATTTGCTTGATACTTCCGGTATCTTTTACGATTGATTCAAACATATCACGAACCAATGAACTAACAATAAATAGAATATCATTATCTAAGCTGGACACAGGGTCGTCAATTACAACTACTTTTTCGTCATTGAATCCAGTTTCAGACTGACTCCCTCTTAATAGATAGAAGAAATAAAGAAATGTAACAAAGTTTTTCTCTCCCTCACTTAATGTTTTCTTTGCCTCTTTTCCATTATCTCGAATTATCTTATATGAGTGATTGTCATCTGCCAAATCAAGTTTGAATCCAGTAAAGCCGAAAGATGAAAGAAGGGCGTTGATTCCCGTCAGCGTTGGTTTTACACTGGTAAGTTCTGACTCAAGCGAAGAAAGCTTTGAACGAAGTTCAGCTGCTTCCTTCTGTGTGTTTATTTTATCAGTTTCAAGTGCTTGTATTTCATTCTCAATGGAAGCCTTGCGACTTAAATAATCTTCAATATCACTTTTCGATACATTAACAGTGTAATTCCAGATGTCTTCGGATAGTTTTTTCTTTTCATCACTAAGGTTTTTTACGAAGTCATTGTTTTTCCGAATTGCAGAATTCGCTTCTCCAATCAATGCCTCAATTTCAGTAATCAAAGATTTCAGCGAAGTTAACACTATTGGATTGCTTGAATAAGATACTTTATTCTCGAGCAAGTAAATGTTCTCATTGATGGTTTTTTCAAGCAGTGATACCAATGATTTTAGTCGAGCTATGTCTAAGTAAGAACATCCTTTCTTTTGTATCTCGTGATAGTAAGACAAATAAATTCTGCTCTCGTTTTTGTATCCTGCAAGCAGATTCTTTATCATCTGCATATCCGTCTTGTATGTATCGTCAAAATATTCCGTGATTTGCTCAGAAAAGTCTTGTGGCAAATCTCTTTGACAAAATGGGCACTTGCCCTCGCTGTGCTCAATATAGGTGACACCTTGTGTAACCCAATCAGAATTGTTGAGTTTCTTAATGAGTGAAGCAATATCGACATCATCTTTTCCGATTACCTTCTTTTGAAGAATTGCTTCAGTTTCATAAGATAGAAGCTTTGTCGAATTTGCCACTTCAATTTCTTCGAGCATTTCAGCTTCTTGTGTATAGGCTTGTTTCGCTTTGCTCTCCAATCCTTCTTTTGTTAGCACGGGTTTTCTGGAAGATTGGTATATTGACAGGAGATTTGTCATATATTTTTCTTTACTTCCTCGAAAGCCTTCAAGTCCATAAACGAGAGGGCTGTTGCACTGGTCGAGTTCTTGCTTAACCTTCCATAGATTAGTCTGATATTGATGCAGTAAGTCAGACAATTCTTTTCGCTTTCCTATACTGTTATCATCACCATTTAACTCTCGATTAATGGATACAAGTTTTTTCTCGGCAATGTCCAAAGCTTCCTTGGTGTCGTTGATTTTCTTAATAGTATCTGCCTCTTGCGCACCCAAAGTAAATATTCCGGGCATCTGTTCAGCTGCAACAAAGTTTTGCTCAATAAAATCCGAATTGTATACACAGCGGGAAGTTGGGTTGTTAGTCCAAGATATACTGCTCTGAGGATAATTTTCTGGATTACAGAGGAATCTGCTTATTGTTGTTTTGCCACTTCCGTTTGAACCAAAGAAGAAATTGATTTTCTTCAATTTTTCAACTTTATGTGCTGTATCGTCGTATGTAGCAGTGTTTACTATATTGAACTCCTTTATCATATACAGTTTCCTTTCCGCCAAAATGCTATTTCTCCATATTGATTATCAGGAGTTTTAATCTGTTTATTTCACTAACATATTCAAAGGACTTTTTTGGCTGCTTTTCCGCTCGTGCTTTCTTTTCAAGTACAGAAATCTGCTTTTTGATTTGTTCAATCTGTTCGTGAGTGGATAGATTTTCCTCAACAGAAAGCTCGTCGCTCCATTCTCCGCCCTCAATCTCTTTGACAATGTTATCCCACACTGCGTCGAGGTCAAGACCTTTGAGTTTGATAGACAGTTCAGCAGTCGGCTTCCAGTCAGTTGTTATAAGCTTTGTGCGGTAAATAGCGAGCTTTGCTGTATCTTCATACTCCAAAATCAAGATCATATTCTGATTGATAAGCTTAGAAATCTGAGCAATCGTCGTTTCGCTATACTCTTTGCGTTTCAAAGAGATAAGCAACACATAGAACGACGACACATTGCTTCCTGCGGCAATGGCACTCGTCGTTTTAGATATTTCATTCACAATAGTCAGTCTGCTTATGTCCGCATCAAATTTCTCTTTCGCCGCAGCATTCATTGTGAATTTTGCGTAGATTACGGTTTTGGGCAACTGCTTTTTCATTTCTGTTGATTTTGGAAGTCCGAGCATTGTCTATTTCACCTCAGTTATCTGACAACAAGAAAGCATATAAGCTCAAAGTCATCAAGACCTTTGATTTCGTTTGAAAGGAAACTAACCTGACCTCCGCTGAGGAAGCTGTCAATGTCACTTTCTTCTTTAACTTCAATGATAGAAGCTATTGCTTGTTCGAGCAATTCGGAGAAGTGTTTCATATCTCGTCCGTCTTTGGTATCTGCATTGAAAGAGCGATACAAGTCAGGAATTGGCTCAACCTTTCCCTTACAGATATAACGCATTTTATCAAGCATTTCTTTTGGGGAAAGGTGATCGCACACTATCTCTCCTTCATCACTGATATATACCATATAGAACGGATGCAGTCTGTTCTGATTATCAATGTTCACACTGTTGGAACGGTTCTTCAAAACGAAGATCACGCCGCTTGGAGCGTCCTCGTGAGAGGGCGCAACTGCGTGTAGACCGAAAGGCGTTTTGTCAAGGTCGGGATGATTCTTAACATACTCAAGTAAATCAAGTCTAAACTCATTGAGTCCCAAGTCCATAATGGATATGCCGCTTGACATATCTTCAATATCAACGACTTCTTCCTGCAAGCGTTTGAGCTGGGATTTGCGGTATTCAAGGTCTGTCTTTTCTTCATCACTGAGGATGTTATCGTCGCCTGTGGCAGTCATATCAACAATCTTCATTCTCGTTTCAACTTTGGCTTTCAGGTTAATGTATTCATCAAGAGTCAAATCCGGCCAGAAGTTTACGAGCTGGATGCAGGCATTTCTGCTTCCGATACGGTCAATACGACCGAAACGCTGAATAATGCGAACAGGGTTCCAGTGAATATCGTAGTTGATTAGATAGTCGCAGTCCTGCAAGTTCTGACCTTCCGAAATACAGTCCGTTGCAATCAACACATCAATGGATGTGGGATTGTTCGGCATCAGCAATTCTTTATCTTTGGATATAGGAGAGAAACAAGTAAGAACCGTGTTCAAATCGCTTTTAAGCTTCGGCACAGTGGTACGCCCTTCAACCGAGCCGGTTATCATTGCAGTATCAAGACCAAAGTTCTTCTTTACATATTGGCTGATATTATCGTACAAGTAGCCTGCGGTATCAGCAAATGCTGTAAAGATAATGATTTTCTTATTACCGGGGTTAATTGGGGTTTCAAGCTTTTTCCGAATGACACCAAACAGTTCTTGAAGCTTGCTGTCGTGAGCAGGAGTTATATCTCCAACCATAAGGGTGAGGAGTTCAAGAACATCTGCATCTTTGGCAAGACTGTCACGCCAAGACTTATAATCCATATCGGCAAGGTCAATCTTTACCTTTTTACCGAAGCTGAAAAGGTCATCTTCATTTTGGTCATCATCGTCGTACTCGTCTATGTCAGAAATGTCTGTTAAGTTAAGCTTCACTTCTGAATGCTTGTCATAGCTATCAATGGTGTTAATCGTTCCAGTAATCAGGCTTTCAATGCGCTTCAAGGTTAAGTTGAAGGAAAAAACGGAACTTTCCATTCGCTTCATTAGGTTAATAGCCGTAAGTCTGCGGATACCTTGTTCACGGTTTGCCTGAGTAAAACCGATATTTACTTTGTTATCTCCATACAGTTCAGCATACTTTTCCATCTTGCTCGGCAGTATGTAATGGGTAGGTGTATAGATGGTTAGTGATAACTGCATAAGCTGAGCGAAGATTTCATTATAGTTAATTGCAGATTTCAAATCGGTTAGCGGAGGTCGGAGCGACATCGGCTTTAATCTTGTTGGGAATGTGCCAATATCTGTTGTGTCATAGTATTTCTCTATATGTTTTCTTGAACGAGCAATCGTGACGGAATCAAGGACTTCAAAGAAATCGAAGTCGAGCATACGAAGTAGGTTCGATGTGGTTCTATCCTGCGGGTCCCATTTGCTCCAAGTGTTAAACGCCTTTTGAGCATTTTTGAATATATCGTCAATGGTGCGTGTAGTTGAAAGCTTTTCGTCAATCAAAGATGAGTCGCCCTCATATGCAAGTTGCAACTGATTTTTCAGGTCATTAAATCTATTGTTAACTGGGGTAGCAGATAGCATAAGAACCTTTGTCTTAACTCCTCTGCGGATAACTTTATTGAGTAGTTTGAGATAACGGTTTTCTTTTTCGTCTTCTCCTGCGTTTAGTTTTCCTCCGTTACGGAAGTTATGACTTTCATCAATCACAACAAGGTCATAGTTTCCCCAATTTAAGCGGTCAAGGTCAAGACCGTTTGAAGTACCACGGTCACGATTCAAGTCTGTATGGTAAAGAACATCATAACGAAGTCTGTCAGCAGCCACAGGGTTGTTGACATAGTTATCCTTGTATGTGTTCCAGTTATTCGACAATTTTTTAGGGCATAGGACAAGAACAGACTTGTTTCGACCTTCATAATATTTAACAACAGCAAGAGCCGTGAAGGTTTTACCAAGACCAACACTATCAGCAAGAATACATCCGTTGTACTTTTCAAGCTTATTGATAATAGCAAGGGCAGCATCACGCTGAAAGTTGTAGAGCATACCCCAAATCTTGCTCTCTTTGAAGCCTGTTGCTTCGTTAGGTAATACATCCTCAGTCACATCTTCAAGAAATTCATTGAAGATATTATAAAGGGTAACGAAATAGATGAAGTCAGGCGAGTTTTCGTTGTAGGCTGTCGTAATATTCTCAATTACTTCATCCGTAACCACTTGCATTCTTGACTCGTCATTCCAAATGGAGTTAAAAAGCTCTATGTAGGCGGTTGAAAATGGTGCATCAGTTTTTTGAACCATATTGTAGGCATTGTTTCCACGCTCACAACCTAAATCAACCGTAGTAAAACCGTTGACAGGCATATAGTTTGTTTCATCGACATTTATGAAGCCCATCATATTTTCCGAGGTGGTATTGGACTTGAACACTACTTTCTTTTTGCGTATCCAGTCGGCACATTCTTTTGCAATGGCTCTTTGTGTCATTTCGTTACGGAGCTTAACTTCAAATTCTGTTCCGTATAAACTGCGTTCTCTATCAAGGCGAGGAATATAAAACTCTCGCTTCGCCTTCTTTGCTTTTTCCGCAATAAAAGTCGGTGAAGTAAATATGAAACGCAGCTCATCAACATTGCCTAATTGTTTTTTGAGTTCTTGAAAGGCATAGATAGAAAAGCAGGCTGCCGCAATGGACATCTTGCTTCCGTCCTTTATTTGAACTGTTAAATCATCTCTTAGCGTTTTGCTGACATTGTCTATTAGCTCCATAATCCTAACTCCAAATCCCATTCAAACTACTTCTTTGTAGTTGTATTTTAATCTTCAGTATCAATCTCCAAGATATCCCCAATATCGCAGTGAAAAACCTTGCAAATTTTCATGAGTGTTTCAAGCGATACTGGCTCGTTTTTCCCAAGCTTTGCCAGAGTGGTGGGACTCATACCGGTCGCTTTTGCCAAGTCATTCTTTTTCATTTGATGGTCAATGCATAACTTCCACAGTTTATTGTAGCTTACAGACATAATTGCACCTCAATTTGGCTGTTCTTTTTTGCTGATTTTCGTCTCAGATAGCCGAATATATTTATACCAATTTATAATACCACAAAAATCTCCATTTTTCAATATATCAAATACATATTTATGGAGTTACAAATATCAGGTGTCATAAAACGATGACATAAAAAACAAATGCGACTTACATATTCCCGATTGAGGGTTAGTAAGTCGCTTTTCAAATTTCTATTATCCTTAGGTGTCTATTCTCAGCCAATTTGAGTGTCCTTGCTGCTCCACCGAAATCGTTCTGGACATATGAGATTATATAGTCTGAATGTTCCACCATCCACTTATTCCGATCAGAAATTGCAAATCGTTTTGGGGTGTTTTCAATGCCATCAGGGAAAAGTGTTTCACCGTTTTGATATAACTGATATTCATCTTTCTTCTCGGGAAGATAGGCGAGGACAACAAAGTAGATGATCTGTGTATATTTCTCTTTGCATTTACGAAGTACGCTTAATGCCATACTGTCAAAGCGTCCGTGATTACCGACATAAAAGCAAGTAACATTGTTATGTAGAATCAGGTTTTCCACTTCATTCTCAACGGATACTCGGATACTGTCAGGAGCGTCATGATGTCCGCAAAATGTACAGCTGCTCACTGGTTGCGTTTCACAGCTTTAGATACTGATTTGACAAATTCCTCTGTCGTCGGGGTTTGCCCATTTGCCCCAAACTGAGCCTGCATAAAAGCTGCTTCTTTTGTTTTGTTAGGGTCATTCCAAGCTTCGTTGATTGCTTTTTGCATCTCGTCCTTGACATCTTGTACGGAAACACCATTTTTACGTGCAATCTTTCTATAAACGCTTCTCATACTCATATAAACACCTCTCCTCAGTAATACTGACCAGTATCACGGACAATATTCTTAGTCATAATAGCATAAAATATAATAAATTGCAACCAATACTGGTCAAGAGGAGGTGTGAGTATGGAACAGAAGATTCGCCGTGACAGAAATATGGGCGATAATCTGCGTCGCCTTCGAGATAGAAGTGGACTTTCACAAGAAAAACTGTGTGCTGAGTTACAGCGTAGAGGATGCGATATAGCAAGAAGCTGTTACGCCAAATATGAAGCCGGAGAGCTGAATATCAGAGCAAGCGTATTGATAGAGCTTCGCAAGATATATAATTGCTCTTATGATGAGTTCTTCGCTGGACTTGAATGATTTGTATGTATGAGATGCCACCCGTTTGGGCGGCATCTTTTTTAGTACGCAGGTATACCGTAGCCGAGAATTTCGTAGTAACCAAGGGGATAACTATTTTCCCTACAACTATCTCCGGAGTTTCCCTCAACTGTGTAAACTCGACCGTTTTCGACTTTTTCTACGATACCTGTATGGTCGGATTCGCCGTCTTGTGGGCCGGAGTTGCCCTTATTGTCCCAATCGAAGAAGATAATTGTTCCGGGTGCAGGTTCTGCACTGTTGTCCATCCATTGACCTCGTTCTTGGAACCATTGAACACCCCATACACAGCCTGCGTATTTCGGGATAATGCCTGTGTCGATATAGCCGCACTCATTGGCACACCAACTGACGAAGCAAGCACACCATTCAACACGACCTCCAAAGCCGTACCACGACCAGTAAGGCTCTCCGCCCACATTGCCAATCTGCGACAGAGCCACAGCGACAATCTCGCCGTCCGAATAGGATATACCATACAACACCGAAGACCATATCGGATTGTTCTCGTCCTTGAGCAGTTCTGCAAGATAGTCTTTCTGCTCTTGGTTGAAGCCATACATTGCAGCCATTTCATCGACCGTCTTGTGGCTTACTGTGATATAGAGCGTTGTCTTTGTAACGGTGGTTTCTGTTTCCACGATATTTCCGTGACCGTCATCGGTTTCGATTATTTCCGTTTCACTTCTGGTTTCAGTATTCGTGGATATTTCATTCATCTCCCAAAAGATGTTCTTCAGGAGCTGTTTCTTGTTGTCATCCATCGTGGCAACCTCTTGCGGATTGTCGGGGTCAGTGTTTAACTTGACTGCATATACCGCCAACACTTCCTTCCACACAGCACGAGAGCCTGACATTTCAAGGTCGTCATAGGTGAACTGTGCTTTGCTTTCTTCAAGCCGTGTTTCATAATCTGTATTAATTTCCTGTACGGATGTTCTCATTGTTTGACCCGTTCCATTGTCTTCCCCTGAGAAGAACACGCCGAAAACAGAGCCACATATAAGAGCTATCAAACAAATCACAATAATAACAATGACGGCAATCCAACCGCCTGCGGCAATCGCTGCAACAAGAGCCTTAATTCCTGCAATGGCTGCTTTCACGGCAGCAACAGTAGCCTTAACCGCCGCCTTTATCCCAGCGATAGTTGCTTTTGCTGTGACCTTTGCAACCTGTGCTGATCTCTGAGCCGCCTTAGCCGTTGCCTGTGCCGTTTTTACGGCAGCTTTGCCCGTTTCTTTAGTCGTTTTAATAGCGGTCTTAGCGGTACGCTCTGCCGTCTTGACAGTTTTCTCCGCCGTCTTGGTAGTAGCTTTTTTAGCGATCTTAACGGTTTTCTTACCGCTTGATGAAACAGATTGCTTGATTGTCTTTTCTGTCTGTCCCGCAGTTTTAATACCGCCCTTTTGAGCAGAACGGTAGGTTTGACCTGTCTGCTTTCGGATGCTCTCAGTTGCTCGTTTCTGCTTGAACTCCTGAGCCTTATCCTTTGCCTTGACGATATTGTCTTTTGTGGTCTTAACACCTTTTCGTCCTGCCTTGTCGAGCTGATGAACCGCTTCGTGCGTTCCACGGTCTACGGTATTCTCAATTCGATCGGAAGCATATTCTTCAGGATTGTGTTCGGCAGCGTTTACCGACTGTTCGGCTTTCTCTTTGGTTGAGATATATGCCGTTCTCATTCGGTCAGCCATATTTGCCGGCTTATCAATGGTGCGGATAGTGCTTTTAACAGCGTCCTTCGTTTTGATTTTTGCCATTCTATTCCTCCTTTCCGTGGACTGTTAGAACATTAAAATGCAGGGTCAAAGTGTAATTGCCTTAGCTCTGCACTTTTTTAGTTATAAAGCGCCTGTATTATGCGGTTTCTGCGGTATCTAACTGTCCACCGAGTAGCTTTGCCACAACTACAAGCCTTCCGTTATTTTGACTGTACTCGCAAGTGGACAAGGTAATCAGCTTATCTCCGTATTCGGCGTTTACACCCGTGTCATAGAAACCAAGCTCCTTGCATTTGGCAATATAGCTGTCGAAATCTTCTACACTCTCTGCCGAAACAAAGTGGTAATAGTGGAAGCTTTCTTCACTGTAAGCAACCGTTTTGAAAACAGCAACAATCTCATACTCGGAACGCTCAAAAAGCGTGTCAAAAGAGATGGTCTTGTGTTCCTTATAGAAGTCCTCATTCTTGTAATTCTCAAGGTCTGAGAACATAGAGCCGTTCTTCATATGATGACCGTAGATAACAAGGTTATCGGATTCGCCCACAGTACAGTTTTCCTGAATATACGGACAGCCATAGTCTGAATAACTCTTGTCAAAGGCGTGCTTCAAGTAGAAGTTCGGCTCATTCTTCGACTGCATTACAGGATAGCTGATATTAGTTTCATCGATCTTAATCCAACCGACAAAATCAGAGTTTTGTTCATAGAGCCTCATATACTGAAGGATTGTTTCATCTTCGGCTTCCTCAGTGGGAGTTTCTTCGGTCGAGGTTGTTTCAGCCTGTTCCACCACCTGAGCAAGACCGTCATATTTGGCGGTCTGCTCCTTTTCATCGGTGCACTGGCTGATAACAAAAAAGGCACTCACAGCAAATAAGGCTATGAATGCCGCCATAAGGGAAATACATATTTTCTTTTTCATTTTGGGAATGTCCTTCCTTAATCGCTCTCACCGGGCTTCGTTGTCATCAGTTTGTAGAGCTTTGTGTTTTTCGGGAATTTGTTGGCAAACGGGACGAGAGAGGAGCCAACCTTGAGAAGTCCGTGTCCGGCTTCTACATTGGTGATATAGCTCATCTGCAAGTCAGAGATATTGAGAAGCTTTGCGAGTTCAATTCGGTCTGTGGATGCCTGATTGAGCATTAGGATAAATTCAGAGTTGGCAAGCATTGTTCTTGCGGTATGACTCTGCAAAAGGTCATCCACGTTCTGCGTAATGCCTGTGGCATACGCACCGTACTTACGAACACGCTTCCAAAGGGTAAACAGGAAGTTTGCAGAATACTCGTGCTGGAACAGAAGGTAAATCTCATCAATAAAGATGAAAGTGTTTTTGCCCTTTGCACGGTTCTGCGTGATACGGTTGAGGATAGAGTCAAGGACAACAAGCATACCAATAGGCATTAGCTGTTTGCCGAGGTCAAGAATGTCGTAGCAGATAAGGCGGTTGTCAGTGTCCACATTGGTTTCCTTTGCAAAGGTGTTAAGAGAGCCATTGGTAAACAGCTCGATTGCAAGAGCAATTTCCTGTGCTTCAGGTTCGGACTGCTTCATTAGCTCGGTACGGAAATCCTGCAAGGTCGGAACTGCACCCTTGTAGTCGTTCTGCTGATAGGTGCGATATACACTTGCGGTACAACGGTCAATAATGGATTTCTGCTTTGCACCGAGGTTCGTGCCGCCGATAAGCTGTTCGCAAAGCGACATAATGAACTCGGATTTCAGGATAACCGGGTTAGCGCCGTCACCGTATTCCTTGTTCATATCCATAGCGTTGATGTGGTTCTGAGAAGTTGCGGAGATCTTGATAACCTCACCGTCCATAGCGTTTACAAGCTGGCTGTACTCACGCTCAGGGTCAATTATAATAATATCCGCTTCACTGGACAGCACCTGATTAATAATCTCACCCTTTGCGGCAAAGGACTTACCGCCACCGGATACGCCGAGAATGAATTCGTTGCCGTTAAGGAGCTGCTTGCGGTCGGCAATAATCATATTCTTGGAAATGACATTCTGACCGTAGTAGATTCCGTTTTCGTGGTAGATGTCTTGAACTCTAAAAGGAATGAAAACCGCCAAGCTCTCGGTAGTGAGAGTACGGAACGCATCAATCTTTCGTGTGCCGAAGGGCATAACAGTGTTAAGACCGTCCATCTGCTGAAACTTGAGGACAGCAAACTGACACAGGTGCTTTCTTGCTGTCGTGAGAAGTGCTTCGGTATCGTTGTCGAGCTGCTCCTTGCTGTCCGCCGTGTGTACCATTGTGAGAACTGCGAACATCATACGCTGGTCACGGGTTGTCAGGTCATCAAGGAAGTCCTTCATTTCTTTCTTCTGCTGTTCCATATCATAAGGAATAGTAGCAGAGAAATTGTTATTCTGATTTTGCTTACGCTGCCAGTTCGTTATATTAGTTTCAACGCCAAGCAGACGGGTTTCTGCTTCACGCACCGCTTCGTCGGTAGGAACAGGGACAACATCAATGCTCATCATCAGATTGCGGTTCATATCGGTAAGCTCTGCCACCATACTGTCTTTGATATAGCTGGCATACTCACGCAGGAAGATAACCCTGCCATATCGGTCGCCCATTTTGAAATAGTCTTTCTCAAACTCCATAGTGTCAGGGCAGATAAAGTCCTTGAAGTCGTGACCTTTCTTTCGGGTTTCCTTGATGTCGAAATGATAGGCAGTTTCCTCACCCACACGGTAGAAGTCGTGAAAAATACGAAGTCTTTCATCAGTTTCAAGCTCGGTGCATTTGCTGCCGAGCTTTCCAAAGTGTGCGATAAGGTCAGCACCGACACGGGAGAAGTAGATACGAGCGTCCTCAACATTTTTCTTGTTGACAGAAATCGTCATAAACTTGTCCTGAACAATAGAGTTTGCACCCGTTGCTTTCTCAAGAAGCATCTTGTTGTATTCATCACGGTAGACATCAAGCTCATCTCCGGCTTTCGGAATAAGAATAGACTTTTCAAAGTCCAAACGATTCAGTCTGCGGTTGTTGATAGTGATTTTGGTTGTTGCACCGCTGTCAAGAGAGTTGAGCAGCTCAGAGTATTCAAGGAACATACCTTCCTTGTCCTCTCGGCTTGCCACAGCATAGTTAATATCCGTAAACTTAAAGGTCTTGGAGAACTTGTCTTTTCCGACCTGAAAGATACCGTCATCATAGATTGCGGTAATAGGGATAACATCCTGCACCCCCTTTGGCACTTTGTATTTTTCTTTGTCCTGCTTGAACAGGCTTTTCAGAGTCTTAATCATTAGACTTCATTGCCTCCTTTTCGAGTTTTTCCATACTCGGCTTCATCAGCTCGTAGTATGTGTTTGTTGAATGAAAGACCAACTTTTTCGGTGTCATAAACTCGGACTTAAACCAAGCTGCAATGAACTTCTCAGCGGTCATTCCGTTGTACTTGATGAATCCGAGAGCCGCAAACGGTGCTGCTCCCAAGACGCACATCCAAGATACGGTTTCTGTACCGACATAGGGTTTCAGAACGAAATACAATCCCACCGCTACGCCACAGGCACAGATAGAAAAAATGAACTGTCTGAGTGACAGTCCAAAAAACATTGCTTCCGTGTAATTACGGATTTCTCGATTGATTTTAACCTCCATTAGCTTTCCTTTCTCTACGGCGAGCTTCTTTGATTTCTTCTTTGCAGACACAGCTATTAGCAAGGCAAATAACCTTGTGCTTTCGTTTTCCGCCGTAGTAAAGACAGTATCTGCAATCGCAATCGGCAAGGGTATAGCCCTGCCACTTGTTGTAAATTCGTGTATAGTCTTTTTTCATTGTGTTCTCCTTAAAGCCCCATCATTTCACGGACGATTCGGTCTGCCATCTTTACGCTGCCTACAAGGACAAGCATATTAAAGAGCAATTCTCCGATATATGCCCACACTTGCGTTACGGCTGCTGCGTCGGGATTGACAACAGGCGGTGATGCCGCAAACAGTGAGAAGATGATACAGCCGAGTACAATGACTGCTCCCTCCAAGCAGACGGCACAGTAGCTTTTAATAAAGCTCTTACCCACATTCTGAGAGGGTTCTCCTGCAAAGGTTGAAAGCGGTACGGGAGCGAGGGCCGTGTACATATAGAGTTTGAAAAATCTTCCGTACACGGTCATTATCAAGATGAAAGACATAACCGTAATAAACAGACCGCCGATGAGAGTTACTGCCCATAGTGGGATACTTTCAAAAAAGCCACAGCTTTCTATGGTATCAATCATCTCCTGTGGTAGTACCGTAGCACTTGCGGAAGTAATTCCCGAAGTGTTCATAATAGTACTGATAACACCTTGAATGATGTTGAACAAGGCAAGCATAAGCTCCATACCATATGTGATAGCTCCTTTTGCAAGAGCAAATCTCACGAACAGTTTGAGAGCGTGTTCCGGTTTCTTTACCTCTGCGAATGAACCCATTGTCTTAACCATTCCCACCACGAAGAACAAAACCAAAAGAGCAAGACCGATAGCCTGCATTGCACCGTTAATGTTTACAATGACCGACCAAATGCCTCCGCCTTTGAAATTCTGTGGTGTGGTCGTAATCAGCGTCCATATTTCTTGAAGCTTTGCGTTCCAAGTGTCAAGGGCATTTTGGAGATTCTGGACTACCCAGTTATCTGACATAGTTTGCACCTCCTATAATGAAATTGGGGTATGCCGACTTGTTTCGACATACCCCAAACTGTCATTCTCCAAAAATCAACCTGTAATAAGAGTCAGGATTTCCTTAGCGAAAGTGATGACAACACCACCTGCAAGGGTAAGAAAACCGTTGGAACGCTGAGAGGGGTCGTGGCTCTGAAGGGACAGGCCGACCTGAACGATACCCCAGCCAAGCAGGATAATGCCGACTGCACGAATAAGACCAAAGATGAAGTCGGACAGGTTATTGATTACGCCGAGAGGGTCAGTGCCTGCGGCAAATGCCGGAACAGCCATACCCATAATGAGAGTCAAGCTCATAACGACGGCACAGTAAGTTCGGAAGCCCTTTTTCACCTTACTGGGTGTAGGCAGCTTCCCCATTTTATTATTGATGTTTTTCTTGAAAAAGTTCATTGTGTTTTCCTCCATAAATTATTGTTGTGATGCTTTTAAATCTTCATCAGACAAAAGCTCATAAGTGGTTTCGTAATACTCATCGTCAATTTCATCGGGGTCAATCTCCAAGAAATCAACGGTGGCAACGGCAGTCTTAACATCGCCGTGAGTGTAAGGTTCAGCTTTGCCGTCAGCAGTAAGAGCGACATTCGGATGTTTTAGAATGTCATACTTGAAATCCATTACCGGGCGTTCACCACGGATAAAGAGAATGGCATATTGGTTGTCAAGCATACGCACCTCATCCGGGGTAAGCAGTTCTCTACCGCTGATTTGATAGTTTGTGGAATAGTTTCCGTTTCGACCTTTGGATTGCCCATAGGTGTTGGTGTCGATTGTTTCCTTGCCTAATAACTCGGACACATATTTGTGAGTGGATTATTGCGATAGGTAAGACCTGAGCGGTGCGATAGCACCGCTTTCCGTCTTTTCCCCCGCTTAGCACCGTGCAGGCTATTTTCATAGCACACGGCGCCCCATCGGAAACAGGTTTTATTCGGATTCATACACACTTTCTACTTAAAGAGAATTACACTTTTACGCTTGTACGATTTCTGGCAATCTTGCCAAAACTCGCTGTTTGTTGAGCCTTTTCAGTTGCTCTTTGGTTGGTTGAATAATGCACATATATTTTTCAATGGTTTCCTGCGATTTCGCATGAATTAGGACATGAACATCACAATGAACAATAACAAGATTCTCATATCGGTCATCGCCACCGAAACACTTAGGCGTTTTGTGGTGGCAATGAATCTCATCTTTTTCAAGATGTTTTCCTGTTACTGCACATTTTCCATATTGAGCCGCATACAGCGAGATTCTGTTGTCCATATATTCCACAGTGTAGTGCTTCATATCTTCCAGCATTAAAGCTTTCAAAATGGACAAATCTACGCCAAGCGGTTTGTGGATGAGAGCCCGTCCTTCCTTGGTATAGTTGCAGGTTCCACGTTTCATGTGCATTGCATTTCTTGTTTGAATAAAAGCAATTGGTACAATCGGGTAACCGTCAGCATATCGCATTTGTGCACTTTTGCCGTAGGTGTCCCAGATATATCCTCGTCTGCATTTTCCGGTTTTCTTTAGCCGTCCCTTTAAGCGGTTTTTCATCGTCTTGTTCACATAGAAAGCGATTCGGTCAAAATCTTCATAAACACAAGTGGCAATCTGGTAATACTGATGTTTACCAATGACCGCCGCATTAAAGCGATTTATCGCCTTGTGCGCTTCTTGCTCATTTTCAGGATTTTGAATACCTCGTACGAGAGTGTTAAGCAAATCCTGTGTTTTACGAAATGACTTGTCGCTCATGTGTGACCTGACCTTGTATTTGCCGCCATTTGACACAGCTTTCAATTTGAAACCGAGAAAATCCGTATAGGACTTTTTCAGATTGACAACCTTTGATTTCTCATCATTCACAGTCAACTTTAGTCGCTCAGCCAGCCATTTCTTAGTAGCAAGATAGGCTTTATTTGCGTCACTGCGTTTTCTGCAAAAGATTTTGAAGTCATCAGCGTATCGAACCAGATACATCTCTTTCAATGCTGTTTTCCGCATAGCCTTATTTTCGTTTCCTCGATTTCTGCCACCGTTTAGATTAAAGTTTTGCGGTACGGAAGGCATAGGCATAGTCTCCCATTGACTGGCTATCCACCAATCAAGCTCATTCAATACAATGTTTGAGAGAAGCGGTGAGAGAACTCCGCCTTGCGGTGTGCCCTTTTCTGGGAAAACCATTTTGCCGTCGGGCATGACGATTGGAGCTTTCAGCATTTTGGTTACGATACATAGCAGTGATTTATCCCGAATGCCCATTGTCCACATTTGCTTTCGTAGTTTTGCATGGTTTACATTATCAAAGAATCCCTCAATATCGATGTCCACCACGAAATGCAAATCTTGGATTTGAATCATCCTCATGCACTGCGCTATAGCGTGTTCCGTAGAACGGTTCGGACGGAATCCATTACTTCGTTCATGGAATTTTGCTTCGCAAATGGGTTCAAGCACCTGGAGAATACACTGCTGTACAATCCTATCCCAAATAGACGGTATTCCTAATGGTCTGGTTTTACCGTTATCCTTGGGAATCTCTACACGTTTTACTGGTCGGGGAGCGTACCAATTAAGCTTTTTCTGTACGGTACGGACAAAATCCTCGGTAGGAATTTTTTCGACATCTCGAATATTCAGCTTGTCCGTACCTGCGGTCATACTGCCTTTGTTGCGTTTCAACTCTCTATATGCAAGTAGAATGTTATCTCTGGACGAAATGATTTCCACAAGATTCGTGAAAATCTTACCAGCTTTACTGTCAGCATACAGTTTGTCAAAGATCGCAGTTAGGTCATAATATTCCGCATATCTCAGCGTGTTGCGTTTTTGTGCTTTCTTCAAAGTAGCCACAGGCATCGCCTCCTTTCGGATTTGATTCTCTTTGTCTTACTCGAAGCTGTAATTGTGTGTGTTTTATTGTTTACCTGTTTTCGACTTGTGGCTATCCCTCCGCCGCATTTCTACGGTTTCAACGGTACTGTGCCACTACTTTCACAACCATCAAAGGTGCTTATTATTCTTCGTCACCACCACATTAACGGTCTGCAATGACCTACATGTTAGGTTGCTTACCACGTTCCGATAACCCTATCTGTACATATACCTTTAGGTGCTTGCTATGAGCCTGTATGCGAGACGCCGCCTGTAACGACGTATGGTGTTTCATAACGAACATTCTTACTTCACCACACATACCAGTAATGAAACTGTAAAGCCTTTCGACTTATTCGGCATTTAGACCCGTACATTCGCAAGTTCGTCAGTTGCCGCCAAGCAACATTCTCACCATGGATATTTTGTAGAACCCCGGCATATAGGTGACACCATCCACCTCTGGACAGCGTTCGTATTGAATAAATCCACTTACGGTCACTCTCTGCCGACTTCACCGAGCCTTTGACCTTGCTGTTATTGCACACAGCAACGCCAATCGGAGTATTAGGCGGGCGTTTCATGGCGTTACCCACTCATTCCACCCATCGGGTTATCAGTTCTTTGAAACTGATATTTTCAAAGCTCCTTTCTAATCTTTATATATTTCAGCTTCACGCCTAACCTTTTCAGTTAGGAACGTGTCGCACGCTCATTACCACCCAAGTAGAGAAACTCATCACAGTTACCGACTATGCTTTCCCATTGCTTCTCAAACAGTGCTTTAAGCTGAGCGAGGTTCTGCAATATGATGGATACGCTTACCCCACGGGAACGCATAACAGACAGAATTTTGTCGAAATCATCAGGCAAGCTGACATTGGCAAACTCGTCCATCAGGAAATGAACCGGAACGGGTAAGCAGCCGCCGTGGATATGGTCGGCTGAATAGAAAAGCTGTTGGAACAATTGCGTGTAGAGAATTGATACCAAGAAATTAAATGAACTGTCGTTATCCGGTATCAATGCAAATAGTGCTACCTTCTTTTCTCCGAGGGACGGTAAATCCAACTCGTCGGTAGAAGTCAAGGAAGCAAGACTTTCAAGGTTGAACTTTTCCAGTCTTGCCGCAAGAGTAATCTGAATACTTTTCAGAGTTTTTGCCGAGCCTGCGTGATAGCTCTTGTAATACTTGTTTGCAATGTGGTCAGGCTTGTCTGCTTGAAGCTCCATAAATAGAAAGTCCAGAGCCGTAGGCGTTGGTTCTTCCTCATTGTCAATGGCAGCATATCGAAGCATTTCCATTACCATCGGGAAGTTTTGTTCTTCCTCCGGTGCTTCGTAATGAAGGTAGTACACGAGTGCAGACAAGAGCATTGAAGCCGAGGTATCCCAAAACGGGTCATTACTCTGAGAACCTTTCGGCGTTGTACTCTTAAATAGGTTGGTAACGAGCCTTTGAATATCGTTATCGTTTTTGAGATAAACAAAAGGATTGTAGCAATGGCTTGACTCCATCGAAATTAAATCAAGCACACGCACTTCATAGCCTTTCTTTTCAAGCAGTCCCCCCGTATCTCGCAAGATTTCTCCTTTCGGGTCGAGAATGACGAAAGAAGTATTTGCTTGCATCAGGTTAGGCTTACAGTAAAAACGAGTTTTACCTGCACCTGAACCACCGCACACCAAGGTGTTTAGGTTTCGTCTGTGCTTCTTGGCATTTAGCCCGATAGACACATTCTGAGTCATCAGCTTGTTCTGTGACTGCGGCTGTTGGTGGTACTTCTTGTTTACGACTCCGGCAACGCCCCACTTTGCTGAGCCGTGTTCCTCACGACGGCGATAATTCTTCCGTGTGGAGAGCCATATCCCGATTCCCATACCGTACATTAAAAGCAAAACGAGGACAGTTTTTACGCTGTCCTCGCAAAGCTCTATATTAAACGGCTGATTGAACATAGTCATTAGTGACGGCACAATTTCAGGCAAACCGCCTTTCACAGACGGAGCTATCAATAAACCAATCCAAATGACCGGGATAATACCGAGTATGGCAAGAATACGGGAAGATTGCTGTCCGTTATCTCGCATCGTCACGAGCGACCTTTTTATCAGGCTTCTCGATAACCTTGAATTTTTTCTTTGGGGCGTGACCGATTTTAACAATCAGGTCATCAACGGCATCAGTGTACTTTCCGTCCTCCATCAATTTCGTTTTCTCATCATTGAGAGAGCGAATGACAATGCCGTGTTCATAATCGTCAAGTGCGACAAATACTTGTTCTTCCTTCACTTGGCATTCCTCCTTTATCGTGCATCACGGTCTTTGGTGCGTTCCAGTGTCTTTCGATACATTTCATCGGAAACACGGGAATGGATTTCCGTCATAGCAGAGCGAATTTTGGAAAGGTCGCTGCGGATTTCTTTCGGCTCTTTATCCTTGAAATGATCAAGATTAGAGATGTTAAAGTTTTGCGTTTCAACACCGTACTTCTTGCATAACATATAGCCGACACATACTGCATCGAAGCCTGAGTCCTTACGGCTATATGCGTCAGCATTTACCGCAAGCTGTGCGTGGGCAAGTTCCTGTGCAACACACTGACAAAGGGCAACGCTGTCACCGATGTCTTTTTTAATAAAGACTGTCTGCTTATCGTTGTCGTACATTGCACCCATACCTTGATAACGAAGTTCAGGAACAGTTTCGACATTGACGGGAGAAGCATCCAGCATCATAGCCACAAGCTTCTGTGGGTCACGGTTGATGGTTGGGGCAGGAGTGCGTTTGCCGTTGGTCTGGCTTACATCAAAAACCTTTTTGACATTGTAGGAAATTCCGGTGGAGCCGTCCTTCTTGGTGTACTCGACAGGCTCCAGAATAGAGATACTCTTGGCACCCTTGTTCACCTTTACACCCTCGGCAGTCCAGTCGCTGAAGTCCTTGAGCTGGGAAGCACCCGGACACTGCTTGTAAATAAGCAAGGCATTGACGGCGGAGTATCTGTCCATACGAGCCTGCGTATCGAGGAAAGCCTTGAACTTCTCCGGCGAGTTAGTTACCTCCACTGCCGTATCGTCAATCTGTTTGTACACCTCGTCCTTTTCGTTTTTCTTTTTTGCTGCCCAATCTTCCGGACTGAGCTGTGGGTTGGAGTAACCGCCTTTGTTAGCGTTAAAGTTGTTTGTCATCGTAAATTACCTCTCTTTGCTTTTCTTTTTTGGCTTCGGTTGCTGATGAACCGTTTGCTTGCTTTGCTGTGGAGTCTTTGGTTTCTCTTTGGGTTCGACGGAACGCTCTGATTCCTTTTGCTTGGCAACCGACTGATAGCGTTCAAGCTTTTCTTTTACAGAAGGCTTTTTATCAGGCTGTCTTGCAACACCCTCATCAGGGCGGACTTCCGAAGTCTGCGAGCTTCGCTCGGACAGAGGGCTTTTTTCTGTCTTTGCTACGGTGGGGTTTTCGTGAGCATTACCTTCTTTCTGCATCGGCTTGCCCATTGCTTCCTCCACTGCTTTTTCGCCTTTGGATTTCGTAGGGGTTTCGATTTCAACAGATTCTCGTTCCGATTGTGCTTTCTCCGCTTCGGTAACGATAGCCGCCTTATCAACCTTACCGAGTTCAAATCGTGTAGAGATACGCTCAATCTTTGAGGCATCCTCGGTTCGGGCAATAATATCAATTTCGGCGTTTGGGTCACTGTTTGCTTTGTCACGAAGGACACAGTACAGAACGCCGTAACGCTTTGCCTGTTCGGAGAACTTTTTAAGGTCTTTGTTTCGGATAGAAAATACGGTAAGTGGTTTACCGGACTTAATCATATTGGTAAGGCGAGCCTTGCCTTTGGTCTTGTGCGTTTGATTGATTTCCTGCTTCAATACAGAAGCAAGAAGCACAGCAACATTCTTTGCCGCTGAGCCTGTAAGTTTTGCAGCGACTTCAAATCCTTCAAGACTGAGCCTGACGATTTGTTCTGCTGCATCACCACCGTTGTTCATAATTGTTTTTCTCCTTTCGCTTGGATTTCTGTTTTGCTTCATCTGTAAGGGCAACCTCAAGGTTGTGTTCTATGACACCCGACCTCTCGGCAATATCCTCACAGAGTTTGACTTCTTTCCGAAGCTCTTTGAGCCTTTCGGAAATTGTCGAAATCTTAGTTTTACAGCCTAACAGCTCATCATCTGACTTATTCACTTTTCGTTCTTCGTTTCGGAGGTGTGTTCTGTCGGCAGTAAGTACCTTGATTTCTTCTTCGATTTTGTACTTATACGCAAAAAGCTGCTCGTCTGTACCGATGTGGTTACGGCCGAGCAGCCTTGCTTGCTGAGAGAGTTTTTCAATCTTCATCAGGTCATCCTTGAAGATATAATGGATACGGGCATAATCGGGTTTCTTGTAATTTGGCAGATAACCGAGCTTGAAGCAGTAATAGAGATACAAGCCGTGGAGTCCGCTGACCTTTTTGATTTTGCTTTCACGGGTTCGCAGATTGTACTGCGGCGGTTTGTAGGTCGTCTTTTGGAAGCTGCCCAAGCGGAGCGTATTACGATTGGATAGCAGGCGTTCCTTGATTTTCTCTGTGGAGTATTCTTCACCGAGCCTGTAAGTTCGTATCGGTTTATCATCTGTTACCGGATTGATTGTCCAATATTTTCGGTTCGGATTGAAGTTCGTGTTGTAGCCCAAGTTTTTCAGAGCAAGTTTCAATTCCTCGGTGTTTCGACACTGAGCGATAGCCGTATCCATTGCGGCTCTTGCTTTGTTGTAGCGTGTCGGCATTCCTGCTTCATCTTTCTTTGTGAGATATGCCGGGGCAACCTTTTCAAGCTTTGGTTCAGGATTGTAGTAGAGGTTATTCTCTTTGCAGATCTCATCTGCGATGTGTCTGAAAGAAAACCATCGCTTTTCGTTGTCGTGCAGCTTCAACCCGTCTACAAAGGAAACCGAGTTAATTACAAAATGGCAATGAAGATGTTTCGTATTCAGGTGTGTTGTTACGACCACCTGATAGCGTTTGCCCCAAACACGCCTTGCAAATTCCATACCGAGTCGTTGTGCGTACTCAGGGGTGATGTCCTGCTCTTTGAAACTGAGATACCCGTGATATGCCTGAATACCATCTTCTTTGCCAAAAGACTTCTTTACGGTAATAAATTGCTCACGGGCGGTATCCACATTGCAGTTGATGGCATCACAGAAAAGTTCACGCTCGGTTTTTTCTTCGTCCTTTGCATAGCGGAGGACATCTTTTAGAGCTTGATAGTCCTCATTACTGTACTTGGATTTTGACTTGGTTGTTTTTTCGGGATTGGTTGCATAATCGAGAACATCACTGAGCCGTCCGTGGATAGTCCAAAGCCTGCTTACTGCCACTTCATATCACTTTGCTTCGGGCGAAGAAACTCACGCTCAATGTCCGCCTGAAATTTGTGCCATCGCTGCGCTTCTTTTGCAATCATCGGTGCGTCGATGAAGTTCAAAGCGTTTGCTTTTGCGGAAAGCTGATGAATGTTATTGCCGATAGCGGACAGCTCTCGCATCACATCGTAGAAACGCTCGTCAGGCTTTTCTTTCGGCTCATAGCCTTTAACAAGCAAGCGTACAACAGCTCCTTCGGTCAGGCAGGTTTTCTTCGCTTTCCTCTGTAAGTCCTGTGCTTCTTCACGGGAAAACCAAATGTGCTTGTCAATATTTCTTTTTCTCATTTGCTGTCATCCTTTCTCTGAGAATTATCTTCATTTAGGCGGTTAATCTGCAAAACACACATCAGCACAACACCGAAGATGCCGCCGAGCAGAAAACCGATAATAAATAAGATGAGTTCGAGCATAGAAAGCTCCTTTCTGATAGCAGGTTTTAGGGCGCAGCACTAACGAGTTTAACTGTTTGGAGCCGTATGGGGATACAAACAGTCTGCTCGTTAAGATAACGCAGACGCTTTCTGCTGTGCCTAAAAACTGCGGTTCTTATCGTTCTCTATCCCTTGAAGGCTTAATCGGAATAGCTTTAATCTCATTGCCAATCTTCACAAAACTTTCGGGATATTTGAAACGCTGCGTGTATTTGTCTGCCATTTCTTTTGGCAGGGACTTGAACTTTTCGCTGTCAAAGGGTGCATAGGCAATGAAGAATGTGCCAGCCACAATGTCAAGCATCTCGTGATTCTTCTCATCAAAGATTGCTCGGTTCAGAGGCATTCCGTTGATTTTCCCTTCCTCGTTGCAGATGATTGCGACCTCATCTTCAAAGGGCATATATTCTTCAATGTCACCGCCGACAACCGATTGCATTGCTTCGAGAGAACTGTCGATTTCCTTGAGAACAGGTTTCTTTCCCGGCTCTACAACAAGGACGGTGATGGTATCTTTCTCGGTTTCTTTGTTCATTTCGGAACATAGACTTGGGTCAAACGCAACCTCTTTAAAGCCGATGTCATTGCAGAAGTAGAAGCCGACCTTTACCTTGTCACTGTCCGAAATGGCAACCACATCAGATACGGAAAGCGACCTTGCACGGTAGTCTTCTGGGTGGTCAAGATTGAATTTGCGGTAGACATCTTCAAGGCTTTCAAAGTCAAAGTTGCCTTCGTAAACCTTGTCATAAATCTTGCAGTCGATATCCGAACTGCCCTGAAAGCGTTCAAGACTGTCGTATCCCATAAAAGCAATACGGTTCGTATCTCTGTCCATATTGACCTGATAGATAGTAATGTTCATTAGCGTTCATAGCTCCTTTCGTGTGCTTTGTACTGTGGTATTTCCATCTTGAAACAAAGAAAGTCATTGAAATCCTTGCCCGTAGGCGGAGGGTCATCAATGACTTCGTATCGACTTTTCAGGATTGTCTGCAAGGTAAGACTTGCTTTTCTTCCTGCTTTGTCGTTGTCCAAGTGGAGGACTATTTTGTTTATCTGATGGTTCTCTTTCAAGAAGCCTTCAAGTGCTATGGGGACGGTGCTGTCCTCAATTTTATCTCGTGGAGAATACACTCCGGCGAGAGAAACAAGGTTTTCACACTCATAGTTTTTGCCGTCATACTTCAAAAGTGTGGCATAGGAAAGAAGGTCAATGGCACTCTCAAACAGATGAACATCGGAGCTTTTTCCATCAGCCAACCGAAAAGAAAAGTGCTTGTCGCTGCCTGTGCAGTCACCCATAACTCTTGAATGATTGGTGGCACGGTAAGCGGCATATTTTGGAGTATTCTGTTTGTCCTTTCCTACAAACACGATATTGTGGTACGGCAGGCTCTCGAAAATCAAGCCGTCACGGATGCACTTATCAATGATTGCAAAGTCAACTCCTCTCCCGTAAAGATACTCAAATATTTTATCGTTGGAAGCACTTTTATCTGGGAGCAGAAGCTTCTTCGTCTCATTCGGTTTTCGTTTTATGACGGTAGTTGGCTTAACGGCACTGTGTCCCATAATGGTTTCGACAGCTTCTATAAAGCTGCAACCTTTGACTTTCACAAGGTAATCAAGAGCAGAATTGCCGCCGATACCTTGCGACCACCACATCCATTTCCCATTGGAAATCTTTAAGCTGTCGTGGGTGCGTGTGGTGTAGTTGTTGCCTGAAATTCTGACAAGCTCTTGTGGCTCATAGCTTTGCAGATACGAGAGCAGGTCAATTTGTCGAGCCTGTGTGATAACCTCCGGTTCAATATACGGCAAGAAAATCACCTGCTTTCTCTTTGTGTTTTCCTGAAATCCTCACGGATAATTCGGTTTGCCATACTCTCAACCGAGTCACGGATATTATCCATATGACCATCCTCTCGCTTGTTGAACACCTCATAGCAGTCGGCAAGAGGACAGGGCGACTTAAGCAATGCTTTTGCCTGTTTCGGACTAAGCTCCGCTTCTTCCATACACATTAAAATGTCTTCTCTCATCGTGTACTCATAGGTATGGTTGAGAATTTCCGCAGGTGGCAAAGAGAGCAGCCAGTCACGGTATTTGTCCTGTTCAGCTTTCATTTTTTCGTAAAGCTGAGTATTAAGTTTTTCTATCTTGTCCATAGTGAACCTCCTTAAAATAGAAATAGCCGAGGGATTTTCAAATTAGAAAACCTCTCGGCTATGTAAGAAAATTATTAAGTTATTCGTTCCAAAAATCTAATGCTGGTAAATACTCTATTGGAAATGAACTTGATATTTCAGTCTTTTTTAATGCGTTTTCAATAGATTCCTTAGCCTTATCATCATAATAATATACAAACCACTTGGCTGATTTATCAATCCATTTTTTTATTTCCACCAGATATGGAATATCTACATCCCCAGCAGACCATCCAATGATGACTACACGGTTTACATTTTTCATTGCCTGAAAAAACCAGTTGTTTAGTTCTATGATGTGTTTTGTATCTTTGAAAAGAATTTTTAGATAGTCAGCAACAGCATTATGAATGCTTGATTCTCCTTCGTCAAATTGTTCTTGGGCTTCATAATGTAATTCCAAATGATTTCTAATGTCTTTACTATTGCAATGCCCCATAATTGGTTCTAAATCAAAATCACTTGCTATACTTCCGTGAATATGCATCACAGATTCAATTTTATATACATTTTCCAATGTATCTGTATAATTAAAACAAAAAAACAAGTCATTATCATTACCAATTAAACTACGCTTTTGGGGTATAACACTTGTCGTATCAACTGTTGATATCCATTCTTTAACATATTGTGGGAAGTTTTTAATAAATCCGTATTCACTTTGCCAGTATTCGTTCATTGTATCTTCAATGCCAATGTTTCCTGTTTCTAAATCCAAATCATTGAGAATACAAGTTGAAAATCCTATCATTTCCTCAATATCTGGATGTCCGATTTCATTCTCAAACTCACTCCACAGTGTATGATTGACATTTTTGTCCCACCGTTCTTGTGCTTCGAGCGAATATCCATATTCGGTAGGGTCCATCGGTTCTATATTATACATCTTTTCAAATTGATAGAGGAATTCCGGGTACTTTTCATCAAGAAAACACCGAAAATCCCAATATGATGTTTTAAGACCGTGTGCCTTATCAAAACCGTTTCCGACTATATAAAGAGTTTTCATAATTGCTCCCAAATAACTAATATCTTGTATTATAGCACAGAATTGTGACTTTTTCTACTGTGCTATGTAAGAATCGGCACCGTTTGTGATGCCGATTTGTATTATCTTTCTTTGTCTTTCGATCTGTTTGGGGTTTGTTCTTCGCCCTCATCAGGCTCGCCATCCACAAGCTCATTTTCCTTTTTATCCATATTGAGTAGGATATTCAGTTCATCAAGCCTTGCAGTTTTGGCTTTCAAATCGTCCTCTTGCGGAAACGGCTTTTGCACCTCAGCTTTGGCATTTTCAAACTGTCGCTTGGTGTTTTCAAGGGTGTCCTTTGCCGTTTCAATCAACTCCGGAATACGTTCAATGCGGTTGTCGATACGGGTGATATTGCCAAACACATCATCACCGAGAGCAACGGTGTGGGTGGTATCGCCCTTGATTTTCACCTCATAGCAACGCTCTGCCGAATTGAAGGATAGCTCCAATTTGAAGTCACGGAACTCTCCGAGAGGAACGGCATCTGGCGATGTCATTGCCTTGCAAGCTGTTATGATTGCCTGTCCTGCCGCTTGTTTTTCTGAATAAGAAACACCCTTAATCACCATACCCACAAAGTGGTCTTCGGTAGATTTCGGGTGCTGTTCCATTCGTATTTTATCAAGTCGCAGGTTCTCTATGCGTTCCGACAGTCTTGCGATTTCCTGTGGGTAATACTTGATTGTTTTATCTTCAAGTGCGTATTTTTCAGAGAGGAAAGAGGACTTTAAGAGCTTTAGCTTTTGTACCTGAATATCCAAATCCATCTTTTCCTTGATATACGGGTTGCCTGTTGCAAGGGACTTAATCTCTGCATAGGAAAGAGCTGTTTCATCAATGTCCTCACAGGAACGCACCGGAGATTTGCTCGTCATAATCTGACTTGCAAACTTTTGCTTGCCCTCGACAAGCTGATACAAATATGCGTCAAAGGTTTCTTCCGTAACATAGCGAAAGATTTCAACTTCGGGGTTTTCATTGCCTTGTCTGACCGTTCTACCTAAGCGCTGTTCCAAATCCGACGGTCGCCACGGGCAATCAATGTCGTGGGAAGCAATGAGCTTGTTCTGCACATTTGTTCCTGCACCCATCTTTGCGGTTGAGCCTATCAATACTCTGACTTCGCCCTTGCGGACTTTCTTGAATAGCTCCTGTTTCTTTTGCTCGGTGTCTGCTTCGTGAATAAAGCGTACTTCCGATTCGGGAATGCCTTTATCAATAAGCTTTTTTCGGATGTCTGTATAGACAGAAAAGCTGTCATCCCCGTGTGGTGTCGAAAGATCGCAGAACACAAGCTGTGCTGACTTTTTCTCCATTGTCTTACCCCACAGCGAGTAGATATTATCGACACAAGCATTGATTTTACTGCCCTCAAAATCAGGCAGCATATCGTTCATCATACGCTGGTCAAGTGCAAGCTTTCTGCCATCATTGGTAATTTTCAGCATATTGTCTGTGCTTGAATCAACGCCACCGCCACGAACCTTTTCTGCTCGCTCAGCAAGGCTTGCCACCATTTCTTTTTGCATTTCGGATGGCTTTACCGCTACATTGTGGAAGTTGGCTATCGGTACCGGTAGGTCGAGCATATCCGCAGTTTTGATGTCTGCAACCTCTTTGAACATACTCATAAGCTCAGGTAAGTTGTAGAATTTAGCAAAGCGTGTCTTGGCACGATAGCCTGTGCCTTCCGGCGTAAGCTCTACGGCTGTTACGGTTTCACCAAAGGTACTTGCCCACGCATCGAAGTGTTGGAGGTTGTTTCTTTGCAGAGTGTTGTACTGCAAATACCTCTGAATTGTATAGAGTTCCACCATCGAGTTTGAGATAGGAGTGCCTGTTGCAAAGACTGTTCCACGACCACCTGTAAGCTCATCAAGGTAGCGGCACTTCATAAAGAGGTCAGAGGATTTCTGTGCTTCGGTCTGTGCAATACCGCCGACATTTCGCATTTTGGTGTAGAGGAAAAGGTTCTTGTAGTAGTGGCTTTCGTCAATAAAGAGTCTGTCACAGCCGAGTTCTTCAAAGGTGACAACATCATCCTTGCGGCTTTGGTCGTTAAGTTTATCCAGTTTCAGCTTGATTGCTTTCTTGGATTTCTCAAGCTGTTTTACAGAAAAGTTTTCTCCACGATTGTGCTTTAAGTCAATGATACCTTCGGTTATTTCCTGTAATTGCTGTTCAAGAATAGCTCTCTGCCTTTCAATGGACATCGGGATTTTCTCAAACTGCGAGTGTCCGATAATGACTGCATCATAGTCGCCTGTGGCAATACGACCGCAAAAGCGCTTGCGGTTTTTGGTTTCAAAGTCTTTTTTAGTGGCAACCAAAATGTTAGCTGCCGGGTAGAGTTGCAGGAACTCCGAAGCCCACTGTTCTGTGAGGTGGTTTGGCACAACAAACAGAGATTTGTTACAGAGTCCGAGTCGTTTTGCTTCCATTGCTGCGGCTGTCATCTCAAAAGTTTTCCCAGCCCCAACTGCGTGTGCAAGTAGGGTGTTACCGCCATATAGAATGTGTGCAACAGCATTTTTTTGATGTTCACGGAGGTCAATTTCAGGGTTCATACCGTTAAAAGTAATGTGACTACCGTCATACTCACGGGGACGGTTGCTGTTAAATTTCTCATTGTAGAGCTTGCAAAGTCTTTCTCTGCGTGAGGGGTCTTGCCATATCCAGTCCTGAAATGCCTGCTTGATTTGTTCCTGCTTTGCCTGAGCAATAGCTGTTTCCTTTTTGTTGAGAACAGGTTTCTTTTTGCCGTCGGCGTCCTCAACATAATCAAAGATACGGACATCACGGAGATTCAGCGTTTCCTCAATAATTTTGTAGGCATTGATACGCTGTGTGCCGTAAGTTGAGTATGCTTTTACATTACTGCGGTCATAGGCTTTGCCTTCAATGTTCCATTCGGAAGTGAACTGCGAGAAGTGTACTTTAATATTCCACTGTGCATATCGTGGGGTTTCAAGAATATTGAACATAAAGTCCTGCACATCATCCACAGGTAGCCAAGTAGCACCAAGACGGACTGCAATTTCGCTTGCGGTAAGGTCAGCAGGCTGTATCCCTTCTAGTGCTTCCACATTAACAGTGTAGTCATCGGGATAAATCTGCGCAGAGCGTTTGGCAATGGAAAGCTTTTCTCTAACATTGCCGGAGAGATATTCGTCTGCCATAAGATGCTTAGGAAAATAAGTGTTGCCTTCCTCATAAAGGGGATTTAAGAAGATAACACCTTTGAGGTCTGTAAAGATTTCTTCTTCCGTTTTCCCTGAAAGGTTTTGCATATATTCCATATCAATAGAGGCTTTTTCGCCCATAGATACAGCAAGTGCTTCGCTTGCAGTGTCAACGGAAGTAACAGGTGCGTGTGGTTTGATTGTACGCTTTGAGAACATATCCGCCTTGCGTTCAAGCTCGCCATCGTCGCCGATAATCTCCAAAGCAGAGAGGAGAGAATAGGAGCTGTCCTGCGAAAAGGCAGATACATTTGCACGGCTGTTGATTAAGCCGTACTTCTGTGTGAAGCTGTCATAAAGTGAATTGAGCTTTGCCTGCTCGCTCTTTATCATCTCATCGGGAAAGTCTTCCGTCTGATATTCAATAAGCTGACGAACACAGTCACGGATTGAGATTAAGCCTTTGATACGATTTTCTGCTGTTGCAGATGCTTCAACAGGTGTCATTCGGGAGTTCTCACGAAAGTATATTGTGCCGTCAAGAACGGTGTAAGAGAAGTTTCTAACTGTCGGATCTGCTGGAATGGATTTGTCTTCTTCCTCTAATTCATCATCCACCTCATAGTCAGCAATCTCGCCGTGAATGTTTGCAACAGCATCGGATAGCAGGGCTTCAAGGTCGGCATTCTCATAGGGTTCACAGGTGGCTTCCGGACCAAAACGACATGTTACCATCTTCATTTCACCGAGAACCATTTCAGGGTGAGCAAGAAAATAGCTGTTCATCTTAATGCCGTTTTCATCGGTATCAAGGTGTACCCAGTCAGGTTCAATGTCGATAATACGGTCACGCTTTTGAAGTATCAGGATGTCGGATACGACCTCTGTTCCGGCGTTGCCCTTGAACGTGTCATTGGGTAAGCGAATAGCTCCGAGCAAGTCAGCTCGCTGGGCGATATACTTTCTCACTGCGGAGTTTTCCTTGTCCATTGTGCCTTTTGAAGTGACAAGAGCCATCACACCGCCGGGACGAAGCTTATCTAAACTCTTTGCAAAGAAGTAATCGTGGATTAGGAAGTTTTGTTTGTCATATCTCTTATCCGCAACCTTAAAGTTCCCAAACGGAACATTGCCGACAACCGCATCAAAGAAGCTGTCTGGAAGATTTGCTTCCTCGTAGCCCTGTGCTGCGACAGAGGATTTCTGATAGAGCTGCTGTGCAATGCCTGCGGATATGGGGTCAAGCTCAACGCCGTAAAACTTGCTGTCCTGCATTTCTTTTGGCAGCATACCGATAAAATTACCGATGCCACACGACGGCTCCAAGATATTTCCCTGTTGATAGCCCATCTGCTCCATTGCCTTGTAAATTGCATTGACAACGGCAGGAGGAGTATAGAAGGCAGTCAAAGTGCTTTCTCTTGCTCTTGAATATTCCTCTGAGTCAAGGACGGTGGACAGCTCCAAGTATTCGGTTGCCCACGCTGAATTGTTCTCATCAAAGGCTTCGGGAATACCGCCCCAACCGACATATTTCGACAGAATAATCTGTTCATCGGGAGTGGCAAAGCGGTTTTCCTTTTGGCATTTCTTTAGTAGCTGAATTGCCATAATGTTACGGCGGAAGCGTTCTTTCTTGCCGGCTGTTTCAACCTCATTGTTTGCAAGGTCAAAGGTTAGTCTATCTGCCATCGGGATTTCAGGGTGTAGGTCGTAGGACTGCGTTTTTCTTTTCGGCTTGTTATCCCAAGCAGGTTTTATCGGTTCAGGCTCTTTATCGTAACCGTCGCCAAGTCGATAACCCTGATTATACATATCGTCATAGCTGTCAAAGCCGTTCTGCACAGCCTTGATTTCACGATAGTCCTCTACTGGCATATTACCGATATTGGACTGTCTGTTCAGGTTCTGCGGTAGACGGGAAGATATATTCGTTTCGTCTGCCGTCTTCAAGCGGTGCAACAAGCACATCATAGCCGAGAGAACGAAGCTTTTCTGTGTTTTCATCAAGAGTATGCTGTGGGAAGCCAACCATCTGTATTTCATCGCCGTTCGGCTCTGCTCTGTGAGTTAAGGTAATAGACAGAGCGTTTGCCACAAGCTGTGATTCGTCGCCCATTACCTCAAAGAAGTCACCCACCTGAAACAGTACAATGCAGTCGGGATTACGCTGTTTGATTGCCGTGTATTCTTGCCACGGAGTAAATGCAAGTTCTTTTGTCAGCTCATACAGAGCTGCCCTTGTTTCTTCGGTGCAATCGGTAAGGTCAGGCTCGCCATTAAATTGATCTTCGGCTTCGCTGAACCACGGAGTGCCCACATCGGCAAGTTCTTGGTCGGCAATTTCGCCAAGCTCATCAAAGAAGTTTTCGGGGTCTGTGTTTGCAAGCACATCACGGATTTCATCGAAAGTAACGATGTTCGTAACATACTGTCCGCCTGCTGTGCTGTCGGGGTTGTAGTACATCCAAAAAACGCTCTCATCTTTTTTGTTGATAAAGAAAGCATCGGTGTATTTGCTCTGCTTTTCGGCAGGTACAGCAGCGACTTTCAGGTGGTCATTCATCGGATTTTCTTGAACCATACGGTCAAAGTCAGCCCTCGGATATTCCTTATTAAACAACGGAAACTGCATATCATAAAGAACGACACGCTCATCGTCAAAAGAATTGATTTCGTACTCATCTGCACCGATATATACGGTATCGCCCAAGTGATACTCGTAAGTCATCGGTACTTCGGGTTCTTTTATTTCTGGTGGTGCATTGCGTAAGATCTCTCTTGTCTTTTCACGCTCTGCCATTTCAGCACGGTGCTGTTCTTGTTCAGCAAGCCATTCGGGATACTTCTCCATTTCTTTTGGATTGAGGTAACTATCCATACGGATCAAATCTGCTATACGCTTTTCCACCTGAACCCAAGAGAGGTCTATATGCGGTTTGTCGTTGCCGATACCCTTTGAAATGCGAATGCCCTTGCTGTCGTGGTTCTCGTCAATGCCTGCACCTGTGATAACAGGGTAGGAACCGCCCCAACCGTATTCATCCTTGAGAAAGCTTGCGTTTTCCTTAGTAGAAAGGCTCTTTTGAAACTGCTCATAGATACGCATTTTGCCCTCGGAAATACCACTGCCACGGGTAAGCACGGTGTCGATAATCTCCTGAGAAAAAGAAAATGCAGAGGGTTTTTCCTCTGCATTTGCTTCGATTAAGCTCATCTGTCCGTCAATGGACGGTAGCGGTTTCATCTTGTCCTGTAATTCTCCTAAAAGTCGCATTGCTTCAAAGTGCTGTGCAATAACGCTCCAATTAAAAAAGCTCTGCGCTGTGCGGGATAGATAACTGCCGTCCCAAAGGTGAAGAACATTGTCAAAGGTCTTGTAGCCAACTCTATGATCGTGGTTCTCTCCGATGAGAAGCTCCGTGTAGTCATTATTGAAAATGCTCTTGATATAATCCGTGCGCTCACGCTCGTCGAGGTGGGTTTCATAAAAGGTGCGAATTTCGGATTTACTTGCTTTCAAGTGGGGCGTTGTGCCAAGAATTTCACGGACAGTATCATCACCACCAAAGAATGGTAGGCTCTTGTCCTCGTTATTACGGTCGTAATGCTCTAAGCGAAGATTACTTCCGCCATCACGATTTCCTGTACTCGGCTCCTCAAATTGTTCATTCTCTGTACCCAAGTCATCATATCCGTTGCCTTGAGTTGCTCCGTCAAGCCCTCTTTGGCTGACATCTGTTTCAGAAGCATTTCTTCCATCTCCAAAGCTCTCTGCTCGGTTTCGTGAAGATGCTCCGTCATCTTGCATTTGGTCAGAAGATTGTAGTACAGAACCCTGTGGTTCTCCTTGAGGTACTTGCGGCGCATCTGTGCGTATCGCCCCAATGTTACCTCCGGCTGCTCCGGCATTGTCAGGTTCGGCAGATTGTAATCTCCCTGCATCGTGTAGGTCAGTTCGCTCATTATCAAAACTCCTTTCGGTTTGGTTGTCGACTACATTGTAATCGGGAACGGCTTTCTCCGCAATTATGCGATTGCTCTTTTCAAGAGAATGAATGGTGCGGGAGATTTCAGAAAGTCCCATTTCAGCAATATCGCTTGTAGCAAAGCCGAGAGCATTGAGGGTTTCGGGTGTGTTGAAATTCACAACATCCCTCAAATCGTCAGGTTGAACATATTCCTCAGTATCAAGACCAAGCCTTATCATAATCATATAGGCAACGCTGTTGGTTACTGTTCGCTTGTAAATACTCTCGATTTCATCGTCGCTTAGACCGTCAAGAAAGCTGTTTTCTACGGTATAAAGTAAATCCCCAACATAGTCCGGGATATTGTCTTCAATTGCATTTTTGGCAGCGGACATAATCGCTGTTTCAAGGGAAGATTTATCTTCAAGTACACCAAAGGTGCTTTCAAGTGTTTCGATTACATCATCGCTGTATTCAAGGTTCATATTCCAAATGGGAACAGGACGAGAATATCTGCTTTCGTGGGTATCGGTTATATCGAAGTAGTGGGTAAGTCGCTGTGTGTTGCGGTTTTCATCCGCAAAGACGGCAATGCCGTGCGCTCCTTTGTTTACCCACCTCCCAAAGCTTTCGTTCCATCTTTCAATCTCAAGCACCGCCGTTGCATCCGGTCTTTGAGCGTGAACAAGAAGCTGTTCATCAAATCTCAGTTTGAAATTGAAGCAGGCAGAACGCAAAAAAGCTTTCCAATTTTCAGGAGAAGAAACCGCAGTTTTTGAAGTGCGGTCATAAACCTCGGAAATGAGGTCGTATTTTCTTGCCATCGGTTAATCCCCCTTATCTTTCGTGATCTTTATGCTTGTGCTTTGGCTTGATGTCGGGTGTGTCATTTTTGTTCTTTGGCTCATAAGTGGCTTTATTTTGCTCCATACGCTCTGCAAACTCGCAGATGTGAAGCAGATTTCTGCCGACTTCTGTGTGGTAATCGTCAATATATCTACAAGTGTGTTCTGTCTTTTCGCCCCAAGCGGATGTGACGATAATCTTCTCACCGTCCTTGATGCGGAACAGTTCATTGTAGTGGGAGTCGATAAAACGAATCCCTCGCTGTGCCTTTTTAAGATGCTGATTCAGCCAATCCTTACGGTACGGGTAACAGTAAATGTTGTACTCGCCTTTGTTGGGGTTCAGCCTGAAAAGGTAAGCATACTCATTGCTATCCACACGGATACCGTATTCGTTGTTGTTATTTTCAAAGCTGCTGTCAGGATGTGAGTAGCAAAACTTTGCAAGTGCTGTTCGGTTGCGGAAGATGCCACCTTCGGGACTTCGCAGTTCGTTTATTACATCGTCAAACTCATCTTTAAAAACCTGCGTTTTCAAATCTTTTCTGAAATCGTCCCAAGAGGAAAAGAAACCCTCGCCGTTTGTGTCCATATCGGCACGAAGATGACCGATACAACCTGTCTGCATTGAAATCTGCTGGCTTTGGCTGTAAGTGTAGTTTCTTTCTTCGGGTTTTAATATCTGAATATCCATTGTTTTCACCTCTCTCTGTCGTGGGTTCTTGGCTTCGGAATATCAAAGCCGTACACCTTTGCAATGTCATCGCCAAGTCGATTTGTTACTCTCGTAATATCTGCTCGTGTGGCTTTGCTGGAGTAGATTTTGTTCTGCAAGTTCTCTATCTGTTCGGGTGTTGCTGCGTCCTTGAAAGCACGGTACAAATAATGATTTGTTCCGTCGTGGTGGATAGCATCGGCACGAAGGTCGCCAAGCTTATCCACATACCATTCAGTATAGTCGGTATCGGAATATAGGCAGTCTTTAATGTTGCCTGACTCAATCATCTTGTAGCCCTGAAAGCGACCATTCCATCTGCCAAGGTCTGCAATCACGATGATAGGCTGTGACTGCTGAATGTTTAAATTTACTCTCTCGTCGTCAAGGTAGGAAGCATTGGTTTCAAGCATTTCCTCATAAAGACGGTCTTCGGTAATCTCATCGGAAGAGAAGCCGCTTTCTTGAAGCTGCTCTCGCATATCATCACGCCAGTCATCAATATCAAGATTCGCATTGCTCCAGATGATATGGCGGTCAATCACTTTCTGTGTGTTCATTGATGCCACCTCCGAGATAGGAGTAAAGGGTACGGCTTTTTACTTGCTTCTGTAATTCCGTGATTTCTTTCATCTCGGAAACGGTAATGCCGGGGATACTTAATATGTCTTCCATCTTCAAGTCCTGCAATTCCTTTTCGGTGTTGCATCCAGCGGCAAAGAGTTTGCCGAGAACCTTTATTTTCTGTGCAAGTGTGTTTTTATCTGCCATAGTGAGCCTCCTTATCTTTCACGGCTTGTGTGTTTCTTCGGTTTTTCTTTTTCGGGCAGTATTCTGCTCTTGCCCTTTGCCCAATCAGGCAAACAGTCGGGTTTTACTTCACCCATAACATCACGGCGTTCAAAGCGTGTGCTTTCTCCCGTATGCAGATTCTTACAGAACACAGCACTGCAACGAGAGTTCGCTTCTGCACCAAAGCCGCCTGTTACGAGGTATAGCTGTCGGTCAGCTCTGCGGCACTCATTTCGGAGCATATCAGGATTGATGGCAATAATTTTGCCGTTGATACTATTTCGATAATCGTCGGGAATACAATCCTGTTGCGTGATGACCTCATTGGGAACATCGAGTGCCTGAATTTCTTCACGCACAAGCTCTGCCTGTGCATCAATCCTCTGGGCATACAGCTTCACGATTTCAACATAGTCACTGCTGACCTGAACATCGTAATATCGGGTAAAAAGTTCGTCACGCTCACAGAAGGCAACCATATATGGCTGTTCTTTATCAGCAAGATTTTCACCCATTACGACCTCACGGTTGCCAATGTGGAGAACACTTGTAATTTCATATTCGCCAGCCATTCTTTTTTCATCTGCCATTTAGCTCACCTCGATTATGATACGGATACCGCCGTTGTTTGCAGGCTGTGAATTGCGTGAGAGTTCGGGAAAGAGTGACTGCACTCGCTGTCTTGCTCTTCGAATGCTCTCAAAGCACGGAAGTCCGTAACCCTTGTAGTTGTAGACAATATCTTCAAGCGGTAATTCACCGACTCTCAAATATGAATAGCGGTTATAGTATTCAAGAATGAGCTTCATATCATCGTATCTGGCAGTTTTGTCCTCCTTGAGAATTTCAAGGACTTTGCTATCGACTGTTCTTAATTGGTTCATTCGGTTTCCTCCTTTGAATGAAATAAGGGCGGCATATTTCAGCCGCCCCCCGTAGTTCGTCATTTCTTTTTGTTGTGTTTTCTGACCTGCAAGAATATCCAGCCGCCTATGATAAAGGCGACCAGAACAATTGCAATGATTGTTTTAGGTTCCATTAGTCATTGTCCTCCTTCTTTTTCTTTTTGAAGCCGAGGATACCGCATACCGTAGCACCTACGGCAGCGACACCGCCAAGTACAAGCCAAAGACCGACATTGCTGTCATCTCCGGTCTTCGGAGTATCTCTCAGCTCGTTGTGCATTGTTACGATTGTAGTTGCGTCCTGCTTCACAGTTGCCTGTTTGTCGGCAGGAAGAACATAGGCAGAAGCTTTGCTGTCGTTCACTTCAGATACGATATATTCACCGATACGGAGTCCTTCAATAAGGATTTCGCCGTTCTTGTCGGTAGTAAAGGTCTTGTCATAGCCATTCATTCCGGTTACACGGAAAGAGAAACCTTCAACCTTGCCGTCCGAAGAAGTCTTTACGACTTTCATTTTGCCGTTCATCGCTTCATTGATAAATCCAACACCTGCCTTGTTTTCAACGGAATAGGTCTTGCCGTTCTCATTGATGACAACGGTATAAACACCGTTATCAAGTTTAAAGCCGTTTGGTGCTTTGGTTTCCTTTACGAAGTAGCGACCGTAAAGCAGGTCGTTCATCTCATAGATTCCGATTTCCTTTTCGGAAAGTGTTCCAAGCAGTTCGTCGCCTTCGTCGAGAATTTCATTGTTATTGCTGTCCATCCAAACTTGGAACTCAGCACCTGTCAGTTTGTTTTCGGGATAATCTGCATCGACCTTTGTGAGAGTAATATTTCCACGAATGAGAATGTTTTCAATTCTGATTTCAACAACCTGTTTGTCTTCTGTAATAACAACATCGAAAACGGTGTCGTTAAGCACATACCCCGTAGGCTGTTTGATTTCACGGATATACCAAGTACCATAGGGAATGTTTTCAAAAGAAAAACTACCGTCATCTTTGGATACGGTAGTCATCAGAGCATTTTCAGTTGTGAAGTCGCCGTCTGCTGTCTTAAACAAGCCAATGGTTGCACCGCCGAGTCCATTTTCGTTCTCATCAACCTTTTTGCCTGATACAGAGCCGTGGAAAAGCTCGTTTTCAATTGGGTTGCCATCGTTCACAGATAGATTAACAACAGTAGTATCCTGACCTGCGTATTCAAATACAACAGGATAGCTTTTGTCCGAGAGAATATAGTGAGCATCCGTCTGGATTTCCTTGACAAAGTAACTGCCAATAGGAAGGTCTGTTTTTACCTTGCCGTTGCCGTTCTCATCAAGGGTGATAATTTCGATAAGACCGTCCTTCGGAATAGAAGTGCCACTTGTGGAAACAAGCTCGTCTGCGGCATAGATGCCAAAGGTGATATTTTTGATTTCGCCGTTGTTGCCGATACCGAAAAGAGCGTTTGTTTCGAGGGCCTTGGAGAGAGTAATCTCTACTTTCTGTCGCTCATTCACAAAGCTTGTTGCTGTTTCGGTTACAGCCACATTCTGTCCTGCATAGGTGAGTTCAACCGTATGAGCCTCGCCGTTCAGCACCATTCCGAATGGTGCTTCGATTTCATTGATCTCGTATTTTCCGAGATAGACTTCTTTGCTCTTAGCATATCCGTCTGCATCGGTTGTTACAGTATCAATCAGGTCGCCCTTTGCATATCTAAGCGTACCGTCGGGAGTAATGACATCTTCGGCTACACGAATTTCGTACTTGGCTCCGGCAAGACCGGACACCTCATAAAGAGGCTGATAAATTGTATGCTCATTCTCATCACCGCTGACAGAAACGCCGAAGAACACTTCACCTGTCTTTTCAATGGAGATAGTACCTTTCTGAGCCATATTGGGCTTATCCACCTTAATCACTGTGACCCCGCTTTCTTCGGTAGAATTATCCTCCGTGATGTCAAAATACACGGGAGAGCTGTCGAGAACATAGCCATACGGAGCCTGAACCTCTACAAGAGAATATCCTTTTCCGTAAGGTAGTTTCTCAGGCGTTACGAGAGAGCCGTTTGCATCCGTGTAGAATGTGTCGATTGTTGTAGGAGTTGGGTAGGTGAATGTCATAGTTACAAGGTTTCCGTCTGTGTCATAGATTTGGAAGCCTGCACCTGCATACGGAATGGTTTTACCTGTTTCCGCATCCACCTTAATGATGTTGATATATGACTCAAAGTTTGCGTTGTTGATAAGGTAGCGATAAGTTGCACCGTTCTGTGAGATATACACATCAAAGTCCGGCATAAACTCTCGACCTTCCCAACCAGAAGTCTGGTGGACAGTGTATACGCCATAAGGCATATCCTTTGTCTGTGCAAATCCGTTCTCATCACAGGTAAGGGTATCTCGTTCATCTGCATTGGCATTATCAAAACTGCCTGCGGATTTGAGATAGACTTCAAATGTCGCTCCGCTTTCAGGAGTTTCAATCTGTGTGTCGCCGTTGTCGGTGTGTTTAATGATGACGATATTGCCTTTGATGACCTGCTCGTTTACATCATTGGCTGTCTGGTTGTGCTCTATGGTGTAAAGCTCAGACTCAGCACCGACCTTGTGAATTGTACTGTCGAGAAGATAACCCTCAGAGGGTTCAATCTCTCGGATAGTCCAATCGTTACCACAAACATATTCTTTTGTGGTAAACTGACCGTTCTCGCTGGTGTTGTAGGTGTCGATAAGCTGCTCGCCCTTGTAAATGCCGTATTTCGCATTGGCAAGAGTAGCATTTCCTTGTGGGAGTCCCTTTTCGGCATCGCTCTTTGTGACGGTAGCGGAGAACTTCTTCAGGATATTAGTGAAGCTTCGTGTGGTTACTGTTTTCCATTCAATCGCTGCGGTCTGACTATCGGGAACAACATAGCGGATTGCGGTATCAACTTCCTCAATGGTATAAGGAGTGCTGCCGCTGATAAGGACATCTTTGAATGTGGCTGTGCCTGTTCCGTCCGTAACTGCATATTCATCTACTGCAATCCCTGAGAGAGAAGTGCCGTAGAGGTGGAACTTTACGCCTTCAACAAGGTTGTCCTCTGAGGATTTAATGACAGTCAAATCTCCACGCTTCAAGGTGTTATTAAAATTGACTGTTGAAACCTGACCGCTGACAACTGTTACACGGTGGGTTTCCTGCGGTTCGTATTTGTCATAAGCCTGCTCGGTTACGGTGTAGACACCGGGCATAAGGTTATCAATCTGCATTTCGCCTTTACTGTTGGTTTTTACTGTCTGATTGACACCATTGCCGGAAATGGTAAAGGACAGGCCTTCAACCTTTCCGTCTTCACTGGTTTTTACAATCTTTGCGGAACCAAAGCTGACTTTGATATTTACAAAGCCCTTAACAGGGTCATTTACGGACTGCGTGTAGGTTACAAGGTCTTGAACACCATAGCCGGGAACATATTTACCGTCCGACCAAGTGATAATGCCCTTGCGCTGAGAATTTTTCTTTTCGGCTGTAATTCTCAAACCGTCAGCAGGAGCAGTCTTAGCTGTAATGGTGAGCAGATTGCCATTGACAGAAAAAGAAACATCAGACTGAGAGCAGCTAAAGCTGTAATTACCGAGCACATTGTTTGTATCGGTAAGTGTTGCTGTATAGGCAGAGCCGTTCCAGTCAAGCTCAACTGTCTGTGCTTTGCCTGTGGATTTCGCCATAAAGCTCGGCACTTTGGTGTGACTCTGTACGCTTCTTTCGATGCTGCTGTAATAGCTCATAATCTGACTGTACAGGGGGTGATTTGTGCTGAGCTGGTCGAGAATAGCGTTGCAGCCTCCGGGGCTGACGTGGTTGAAGTTTTCATCACGCTCCCCGACAACAGTTTCCCAAATAAGGAACTGTGTTGCTCGTGCCTGTGCAAGTGTATCACCACCACTGTTCTGACTACGCCAATCGGTGCTGATAGTGCCTGTATAACCGTATTGCATAATTCGACCGACAAACAGCTTGATGTCATCGGGGCTGATGGTGTGGTTGTAGGATGAGGGATAATTGTCCCAGTAGTTCTCGTCACGGTCAGTCAGCTTATTTCCTGTCTGAAGCGGTGTACCGGGTTCGATACAATAGCAAATGTTGCCCGTATATGAGCCGACGCCATAGATGAGAGTGAAGCTCGTAGAGGATGCGCTCCAGCCATTCATAAATGACATATTTCCGTGTCCCCAACTGCCGTTATAGTTGTTGTCTCCGTCACGAGGGAAACCAATCATAACCGCTGTGGCTTCCGTGCCTGCGGCAAAAGCCGTCGTCCCTCCAAATCCAACAAGCGTGGTAAAGCACATCAAAAATGCAAGCATTGCCGATGCACCTCGTTTGAAAATGTTCTTTTTCATTCTGTTGTTTACCTCCTTGAAATAGAAAAACGCACCGTGTTTTGATTCACGATGCGTTCAGTGTTGTATTTTGTTTTGTTATGCGTAGCCAATATACAGGTCATAGGAATTATTACCTGTGCTTTCAGTCCATATCCAAACCTCCGTAACTTCTTCATCTCGTGCATAGCGGTTAATTCGACTTTGAATATCCCTTTCAAGGCAAGTACATTTTGCATTTGCCGATATGGGATTATCCCAACACTCTGTTGCTGTGCTGTCGAGATTTAAGCCTTGTCCTTCGGCATAGCTCTTGGCGTATGAAATCCAGTAGCTGATGTCAAAGGCTGGCTCAGGTTCGGGCGTGGGTTTTGGTGTCTGCGGTGGCACAGTAGATGCTTCTGTTGGCTTTTCTGTTGGTACTTTCGTTTGTTCCGGTGTAGAAACTGGCTGTGATTCTTGCGTATTATTTTTCGGGACAGTCGGTTTCTGTGTTGGAACAGGTGTGGTCGGCGTTGAGCTTTCGGGTGTGGATGCTGTCGATGCCGTAATACTTGTGTCGCTTTCTTCCGCATCCGCACTTGATTTCATAGCTTCAGAGCCAACCGTCGAGCTTTCCTCGTTACTTGCCATTGAGGAAGTAGCTGTTTCACTACTTTCCGAAAAATAAGAATCGGGCATTTCTGTAATCTCCGCTGTTTTCTTCACCTCAGACTTACAACCTGTTAATGCAGCAATCATCACGAAGCTAACAAGCAACACTGATATTTGTTTTTTCACTGGTATCAACTCCTTTGTTTATTTGCCCTCATTGTAGAACAAGAAAGGCTTTCCGACAAAGGTGCGATTTTGAAGTGCAATCTTTCAGTTTAGCATTTGCTGTTTTGCTTTGATATTATGCGATGCTTTGGCTCTCTTTGAGAGATAGTTGTATCTATGTGAGATAGATATATACAGGAGAGATAGTATTCTTTCTTTCGGATAGTCTGGTAGTAATTAAGAGGTAGGAGTGTGAGGAAGGAGAGAACCGTCAACGGCTATCCCTACTGCGGTTTTTGAGAAACTTGTTGTAATGCTCCAAAGCCTTGCAGACAAACTCCTCCGTCTGATTGATGGGAACGGATTTCGGAATAAGCTCACGAACTCTATCCCCACGAAGCACAATCTTCTCACGCTGATTCGGCTTTTCCTCCGACATAATTGAGGATATAACCTCCGCCGTAAGTTTCCCCTCATCAAAGAACTTTCGCATTTTGATGGTTTGTGCGTGGGACGGTGTGCTTTCGTTCAGGTCGATTTCTTCAACTACATCTCGCTGACTTTCTTCGTCAAGATACGATAACTCAACAGCAGGTCGCATTTTCATACGCCCATCATCAACACATTCAAGCAGTTCAGGAACAAGCTCTGTTAAGCGGATATATCTCTGGATTTGAGAGTGACTGTCCACAGAATTTTCAGCCAAGACTTCTCTTGTGGATTTGTTATCCAACTTCTGCCCCAGTGGTGCAGAAGTTAAATCAGACCTCTGTCCTTGTTGCTTTTTCATTGCTTCCAACCTCATCTTATAGGCAAATGCCTTTTCAGAGGGAAGTATCTGTGAGCGTTGATAGTTGCTCTCAACCATCAGGATTGTGGCTTCTTCTCGTGTCAGGTCAACGACCTCACAACGAAGTGTTTCAAACCCGGCAAGCTCACAGGCTCGTTTTCGTCTGTGTCCCGATACAAGCTCAAATCTGCCGTCGTCCTTTTGTCGTACCGTAGCAGGAGTAATAATCCCTCGCTCCTTAACACTGTCAACGAGTTGCATCATATCTTCATCGTCACGCACCTTAAATGGGTGGTCGGGAAAATCATCAATGTCCGTAAGCGGAATATCTCTGATTTTCTGAAGCTTTGCATCATCTCGCTGCTCCTGTGTTGAAAACAAATCATCGAGCGTCGGAAGAACGAAGTCGCTCTTTTTGCCTGTTGCCATCGGTCAACACCTCCTTTGTGAAATCAGTGTAGGCTTTTGACACCGGACTGCTCGGCTCATAGGCATAAATGCTTTTGCCCTTTGACGAAACCTCTGCGGCTTTCACGGCAATCGGGATTGAAGAATGGTATATCTTAATCTTCGAGCCGAAATTGCTTCTGAGTGCGTCTGCGGTACTTCGAGCAAGGTTTGTTCTTGCATCCACCAAATTTAAGAGCATACCGTCAATCTTTATGGATGGATTGATATACTTCTTTACCTTAGAAATGGTTTGCAAAAGCTGTGTCATACCCTTCGCCGGAAGATACTGTGCCTGAACAGGAATAACAACCGAATCAGCGGCAGCAAGTGCGTTCAAGGTAATCATCCCAAGTGACGGCATACAATCAATTAAGATATAGTCGTAATTATCTTTTAGTGGGGATAAATACGAACGCAAGGTAGTTTCTCGGCTCATCGTCGTTACAAGACTCATTTCAAGAGCAGACAACTCAAGATTAGAGGGAACAAGGTCAACACCTTCTTCGTGGTGGAGAATACCGTCAGTAGGATTGGTGTTTTCTTCTCTCATAACCTCTGCAAGCTTTGTTGCAAGGGTTGAGGAAAGCTCGTCTGCATTTTGCCAACCAAGACAGGTTGTTAAGTCGCCCTGTGGGTCTGCATCTACAAGCAAGACTTTCTTTCCTTGCATTGCCAGTCCGATACCAAGATTGACGGTTGTGGTGGTTTTACCAACGCCGCCTTTCTGATTGCAGATAGCAATGGTTTTACAGTTTGGCATCTATCTGAACCTCCTTTCAAAAATTTATAGCTGACTGTTCAATCAGCTATGTAAGGTATGCTATTTGTCCTCGGCACCCCGCATACAGGGAAATCATCAAACAATCGGTTACGAGCCGATTTCATAGGAGTCTCACCTCTGCCGGGTTCTCCGCCAGCTCCGTAGAGAAGTATCATTGTCCCTTGCGCCTGTTATTGCCGCCCCGGAGGTAATCCGGCTGTCACCATATAAGTTTAATCGCTCGCTTTGTTAAGGTCTTGGCGCACCTATGGCTCTGGCTTGAGTTTCCACTCAGCACAAGGAATGTATCTGATGAATGTGTATTCAGTTTTCAAGTTTCAGCGGAGGGTTTTTCCCTCACACTTCTCTACAGCAACTTTTGAGGTCTAAAACCGACACTTTTTTCAAAAATATTTTTTTAGTGTTTTAATTTGAAATAAAAAAAGCCCATCTTATCTTCAAAAGATAAAATGGGCATAAAAAATCCCGCTGATTTCTCAGCGGGATTCATACAATATTGAATTGTTTCGTGGAGCATTGTAGATTCGCATAATACTTTTGTAGAGAATGGAACATCCGTGGATTAAATTGGATTAAGCTTTGGAGTAAAAGCCCTTACAATCCTCTCCAAATCTCCACTTATAAAGGGTTGTGCAGACCTACTTAGTCAATCGGCTTCATCGTAGGGAACAATATAATATCCCTTATTGTAGGCTGGTTGGTTATTAACATTATAA
>ENA-UOOR01000383-UOOR01000383.1-fermentation-metagenome-genome-assembly--contig:-NODE-383-length-64105-cov-8.853911_pt1 | contig 64105 bp, 50 predicted proteins | sample MGYA00245780_ERZ724029 | MGnify/ENA primary metagenome ERZ724029 (study PRJEB28704, sample SAMN03018315) | fermentation metagenome | biome: anthropogenic terrestrial biome; feature: soil; material...
GATGTCATTCTGGCATGATGTCATTCTGGCATGATGTCATTCTGGCATGATGTCATTCTGAGCGTAAATTCAGCATAGCTGAATTTTAAGCGAAGAATCTAGTTTTTCATATTGCAGAGATTCTTCATGAAATTCAGCATAGCTGAATTTATTCAGAATGACAAATATACAGCATATAATATTTCAGAATGACAAATATACAGCATATAATATTTCAGAATGGTAAATATACAGCAAATAATATTCAGAATAACAATATGGAAAGGAGGATTTACAGGTGTATGAAGCATAAATTATGGTTTAAATTATTCATATGTTATATTATGTCAGCAGTCTTTATGTTTATCCTGCTGAATACATATGGGATAAACCGAATTGAAAAGAAATTGAAAGAAGAAAAAAAAGACTTACTTTATAACGAAGCTACCTCTATCTCCTCCGAATATATGAGCAGCTTTTATAAAAAACAAACGTCTCTTGGAACTCTGACTACCCAAATAAAAGTAATTGACAATATTTTAGATGCAAGAATCTGGGTTGTAAACAGAAGTGGGATGGTTATATCAGATACAAGGCCAGAAGATTCAAAATTACAAGAAATTAATGTTTTAGATATAGATCCAGACTTTTTATCAGAAACCTTTTCTGATTATACCGTTATGCCAGGAGTACTCAAAGAACCCATGCTTAGTGTAGTTTTACCAGTAAGTTATAATTATCAGGTACAAGGTTTTATTGTGATTCATTCTGCATTAAGTCAGATAAGCAGCGACACTATCTATTTTGCAGATGGAATCAACCTAATCTTATTAGGCTTTTTGGTATTCTTATTTTTGGTATTCTGTATTATATATTATTTAACAATAGTTCCTTTAAGAAAATTAAATAAAGCTGCTATAGAATATACTTCCGGTAATTATGCCTATCCGCTTAAATTAAACCGCCATGATGAGTACGGAGACCTTTCCAATTCATTATCCTATATGGCAGGTGAAATGAATAAACTGGATGATTACCAGAAGAAATTTGTTGCTAACATATCTCACGATTTTCGCTCACCACTAACCTCAATAAAGGGTTATGCAGAAGCTTTTTTAGATGGTACAATTCCGTTTGAGATGAAAGATAAATACCTTGGTATTATACTTTTTGAGACGGAACGTTTGAATAAGCTTACTGCCAGTTTGTTGACATTAAACCGTTATGAGAATAAAGGTACTTTCTTAGAGATAACTTCCTTCGATATTAATAATATCATTAAGAAAACAGCAGAAAGCTTTGAAGGAACCTGTACTAAGAAAAAAATCACTTTAAACCTGGTGTTCTCTGCAAAAGAAATATATGTGGATGCCGATATGGGTAAGATTCAGCAAGTCCTTTATAATCTACTGGATAATGCCATTAAATTCAGCCATACTAATTCAAGTATAAAAATATCTACTGCCGAAAAAGGCGATAAAGCATTTGTATCTGTAAAAGACTATGGTATCGGAATACCTAAGGAAAATATTAAAAAGATTTGGGAGCGTTTTTATAAAACAGACGCCTCCAGAGGTAAAGATAAAAAAGGGACTGGGCTTGGACTTTCTATCACAAAAGAAATTATAACTTCTCATAACGAAAATATAAATGTTATCAGTACCGAAGGTGTTGGAACCGAGTTTATATTCAGCCTTCCCCGGACAGATGGTTTTCTAATCTGATAAGCCGATTTTCTAAGATGATATGTATAATATGAATGAATTTTATATACCGATAAATAATACTTTGTTTTTAAGTTTTTTCTACTCTTATAAGTAATCTCAAATTTATTAAATGCGAAGTATCCCTCTAAGGTAAGAGATTCTTCGCATTATTTATGATATCCATAATTTATTTTTACATATGGCTAGTCTATAGTATAATGATTTTTTCCTTTTGGAGTTCAGAATCCTATATAAATATAAGGTCATATTACCATTAATATTACTATAATTAATATAACTATAATTTTTCATTCCAAGAATGTTGGTGCAAGTGTCCTACCATATTCATACCGGAGAAGTCATTCTGGCGCAAGGCTTCATATAAAACTATGGCTACAGAGTTTGCCAGATTGAGGGAGCGGATTTCACCAATCATAGGGATACGTATGCAAGTTTCTTTGTTCTCTAGAAGAATTTCTTCCGGAATACCTGCACTTTCTTTCCCAAACATAATGTAGCAGTCAGGATCATAACTTACTTCTGTATAGGTGTTTAATGCCTTGGTGGTAGCCATATATATTTTTGCACCTGGATTTCTAGTCAGGAAGTCTTCGTAATTATCATAAACGGTAACATCTAGGTCCTTCCAATAATCCATACCTGCTCGTTTAATTTCTTTTTCACTTAATCGAAAACCTAAGGGTTCAATAAGGTGTAATTTTGTTCCTGTAGCCACACAGGTCCTGCCGATGTTGCCTGTATTTGCAGGAATTTCTGGTTCAAGTAATACTATATTCATTATTAAATCATGCCTTTCATTGGTAACCTACTCTTTTCTTGGTAACCTATTCTTTCATTAGTAACCTACCCTTTTCTTGATAACCTACTCTTTTATTAGTAACCTACCCTTTTCTTGATAACCTACTCTTTTATTAGTAACCTACCCTTTTCTTGATAACCTACTCTTTTATAGTAATATTAAATTCAATGGATTTATTATTATCATAAATTAATGGTATGCATATATTTGTGGATAATGTGTTAGAAAATGACATATTACCCATTATAATAGTTGGTGGTGTTATGTCAATTCCGATACCTTTGGTTGAAAATATAGTCGCGGCATTTCCAAGAATCATATTTCCTAACTCACTAAGAGCACTGATTGATAAATCATCCAATTGGGTAATTGGCATCATAATCATCTTCGTTGCTATATCGCAGGCAACTTGATTGGGAAGGGCCATCATTACCTGCCCTTTCATTTCTCCGGTTACTCCAATGATGATAATTAAGGTATCATCTTTAAAGTCCAGCTCTTTTATATATGGTTTTCCCATCTTCGTTTCTACCATGCACATATCTTTAAGTATCTTAGTAGCTGCAATCAAAAAGGGATTTATATATTCCGCATTCAGTCCTGCCATGCTGATTTCCTCCTAAGTAAGTCATAAACACTATTTTTTAATTTTTGTTACAAACCTTTCGATTCTTTCCATTGCTATTTTTAAATTCTCAATGGAATAAGCATAAGATATTCTTAAAAATCCTTCGCCACAATTACCAAAAGCGGTGCCTGGCACCACTGCAACCTTTTCCTCTTTTAGAAGTTTAGTCGCAAATTCATCAGATGTCATACCCAGACTTTTTATACAAGGAAATACATAAAAGGCTCCGTAAGGTTCAAAACATTCTAATCCCATCTCATGAAGAGCGTTTATCAGATATTTTCTACGCATATCATAGGCATTACGCATGGTTTCAACATCCGAATCACCATTTCTTAATGCTTCTACTGCTGCATACTGGCTGGTAGTTGGAGCACACATAATGGCATATTGATGTATCTTTACCATTTGCTCTATAATATTCCTTGGTCCAACTGCATAACCAAGTCTCCAGCCTGTCATAGCATAGGATTTGGAAAATCCATTAATCAAGATGGTTCTTTCCTTCATTCCAGGGAATTCTGCTATGGATACATGCTTCTTTCCATAGGTTAATTCGGAATAAATTTCATCTGTAATAACAAATATGTCTTTTTCTTCTACTACTTTTGCTATTTCTTTTAAATCATCATATTCCATAATAGCACCTGTTGGATTATTTGGAAATGGCAAGATTAAAACTTTTGTCTTATCTGTTATAGCAGCTAATAATTGTTCTTTGGTTAATTTAAATTGATTCTCTACCTTAAGTTCTATAATAACCGGTTTCCCTCCTGCTAAGGTTACACAAGGCAGGTAAGATACATAACAAGGTTGTGGTATTAATACTTCATCACCAGGATCTAACATAGCTCTTAAGGAAATATCGATGGCTTCACTACCACCAATGGTTACAATGGTTTCATGGTTGTAATCATATTGCACACCAAGTCTTCTGTTTAAGTACTTACAGATTTCTACTTTTAATTCTTTTAGACCTGCATTAGAGGTATAAAAGGTTCTTCCTTTTTCTAGAGAATATATACCTTCTTCTCGGATATGCCATGGTGTATCAAAATCTGGTTCACCTACGCCAAGAGAAATAGCATCTTTCATTTCACTTACTATATCAAAAAATTTACGTATACCGGAGGGTTCAATTCCTACAATTGTTTTAGATAATGGATCTTTCAAGGTGTAATCAGCATCCTTTCATCGCTTTTCTCATGAACTAATGGCAAACCATGTTCTTTATATTTCTTTAATACAAAATGAGTGGCTGTACTTAAAACGGCTTCCATTGGAGCTAATTTACTGGATACAAAATTAGCAACCTCCCTCATACTTTTCCCTTCAATCATTACAGTTAAATCAAAACCACCGGACATAAGATAAACAGATTCTACTTCATCGAATTTATATATTCTTTCGGCAATTTTATCAAAACCTTGTCCCCTTTGTGGAGTTACTTTTACTTCAATAAGGGCTGTAACTTTTTCGCTTTCTGTCTTATCCCAATTGATAAGAGTAGGATAACCGCATATAATAGTTTCAGCTTCCAAATCTTTCATGGTTTTTTCAACTTCTTCCTCAGTGGAACCTAACATAGCGGCTAAATCTTTTGATGTTAACTTACTATTCTTATCAATAGCCATTAAAATTTGTTCTCTTAATTTCTCTCCCATTTTCATAGCTTCCTTTCTGATTTTATATTATCGATAATTACTTATCTTATAGATACAAAGTCTTATAGATACAAATCTTATAGATACAAATCTTATAAATACAAATCTTATAAATACAAAGTCTTATAAATACAAATATATTTTAAAACTAAAGTCAAAGTGGGCATTACAGCCCACAATCGCTGCTTACTCATAGCCTGTCACCACTTCATAGTTACGGTTCGGCCTGTCCTGTGGCACTTCGTAGCATTAGGTCTGTTACATAACTTTATATAATTCATCGCTTTTGGGTGGTTCTAAAAAGCGTTTTTCTTCTTCATTTATAACAATACGATTTCTTCCTTCTGTAATCCTGCCAATAACAGCTGCAGGAATTCCCTGCTTTTTTAATTCATCCACTAGTGCATTGGCTTTGTTGGTTATCATTAACATAACACCGCTGGATATTAATTGGTACGGATTTAAGTCGTAAAATTCACAGATTTCTATAGTTTCCTGTTTGATAGGAATTTTCTTAAGATCCACTTCAATGCCTGATTTTGATGCTTCACCAATTTCCCAAAGTGCTCCAAAGATTCCGCCTTCTGTTACATCATGCATAGAAGTAACCCCCATTTCCCGGCCTACTTTTGCTTCTGGTAAGACAGAAATATTCTCGATAAAGTTCTTAGCACCATCAATAAAATCTCTTGTATATTTTGTCAAGAGTTCCGTTTCTTTTTTCTTGGCGATAATAGCTGTTCCTTCAAGACCTACCCATTTTGTCATGACAATTTCTTGTCCAGGCGCCGCACCTGCTGTTTTAATCATATACTCTTTCGGCATCTTGCCAACTCCTGCAACCGTAATAATTGGCTGATTTACTGCTGCAGTTATTTCTGTATGTCCACCAAGTATCTCAATATTTAGCTTGGAACAAATAGCTTCTACCTCTTTCATAATTCCTTTTAATTCTTCTTCTCTTGTTCCCTCTGGCAGTAAAATAGTAAGCATGATTCCTACTACTTCAGCTCCATTGGAGGCAATATCATTGGCAGTAATATGTACTGCTAATGATCCTATGTTATCTGTAGTTCCTGTAATTGGATCTGTGGACATTACATATACTTCATCCGCACCTAATTGGATGACGCTGCAATCTTCTCCAATACCAGGTCCAACAAGAACTTCATCTCGTCTATGTCTTATTTGCTTTAATATAGACCTTTTTAAAACAGTCTCAGGGACTTTACCAATTTTCATCTATTCCACCAAGCCCTTCCTTGAAGTATCTTTTCATTTTTATCTTACTATTTATACCTTATTATTTATATTGATTTCGGTGCCATATGCTCATAGGGGATTAAAATTATGAATATATATGTGCCTCTATTAATTTTAAGTCTGCATTGGACTTATGACACCAATAGAATTATTAACAATTGTGTGAATAAACTGTTAATTTCAAGCCTGCATTGGCTTATGACACTCAGATCAATATTAAAAGAACAGAATATGAGAAGTTTCCTTCCCATATTCTGATTCAAACTAGGTATTAGCCATTAACGTTATCATCATTTTGATTTATTGGCTCTGGCTCTTTTGTTTTAGTTTTATCTTCTTTCTTGTTATCTTCTGGTTTTGTAACATCTATATTATCATTTTTCTTGTCTTCATCAGAAGGTTTATCCGTTGAAGGTTTATCCGTTGAAGGTTTTTTCCCATCATTCACATCTTTAGGTACTTCCTCATTAGGTACTTCTTCATCAGGCACTTCTTCTACTACCTTAGTACCAATAGTAACATAACGAGGTGATGCATTATAAATGCTTTTGTTCACTCTGGTTCTGCTAACTTCAACACCATTTTCATATACCACTTTATATAATTCTGCCACATATCCAATGTGAGCTGACTGGGTTGTAACTTGGTAGGTTGTTGGCTGTGTCGGATCCTTTGTAACAACATCAGGTCCTGGCTGTGTTTCGCTCAGAACAACCGTTTCATATTTTACTCTCCTATTGGAGCTTCTTGTTTCTTCACCCCATATGTTAAAAGTAATGGTCCTGCCTTGAGTAAATGCCTGGATTAAAACCGGAGCATCTGTATTATTTTTAAACCTAAGGTTTTTCCATGTACCTGCAATAGCCGCATCCCTTGATAAATCCACATAACCAATGCTCATGGAATGGGAGGAACGTTCTGTTACTTCTAATTCAGATTCCAGTACTGCATTATAAAGCGTAGTTGTAACCTGACAAGCACCACCACCAATGCTGTCAACCACTTTTCCGTTAAGGTATGAGCCTGCTGCATAGTATCCATTTGCCGGTGTAAATGGAGTTAACTTATCATAAGCAGAAAATTCTTCACCTGGGTAGAGAATTGTGTTATTTATAAGCCTTGCACCGTTTGCAAGATTTGCTGCTCTGTCTGAAGAGGAAGTAGTGTAAGTTGTTGAATAGGAGCCCAATATAGAATCTACCCTTTCAACCATTGCCCTTGTATATTTAGGTTTAACTTCTATCACTTTTCCTGTAACAACAATATCTTCCTGATTCCAGCCATCTGATACAGCATTCTTAATATCATTTAGTGTGTCCTGTACTTCTAATTTTTTACCTACAACTTCGTTGGTATATACAAAAGTACCGCTTTCTCTTTTTACTGCAGCGTTCAAAGGTTTTACATCATATACGCTACACTTGGTATCTAAAAAATCTTTTATCTTATTATCATCAATGGTAAATGTAAGGTCATAAACTAGATTTTCAACCTGGGCGTCTTTTAAATCTTTATAACGTTTTATTAAATTTCCTTCCTTACCAACTTTTATCGCTTGTTCAATAAAATCATTTTCAACTTCAGTATATCCCAAATCTTTTAAAGAAATGGTTTCAGACTTATCTTCAATATTTACAGTAACCGTTTTACTTTTTAAATCATTAATGTAATTTTGTACAGCTTCTTTTGCCTGTGTTTCTGTCATTCCGCCTACATGAATGGAATCTATATAAATTCCTTGGGATATTACTTCATCATCTTCAGCAGCATTTACCTTAGAGACAATCATTGTGGAAAAAAAGCAAATTGCAAATAGCATCATCTTATATGCAGTTTTCTTCTTCATGGCTCTTATGTCTCCTTTCTTTTAATATGCTTATTTTATCATAATCCATAAAATTATCAAGATTTTGTTGGATTACTTTCCATAATATAGAATGCACCTATTTGAACAAGCAATACACTGATTGCTATTTGACATTTTAATATATATTATGTATATTCATAGTAAAAATAATATAACAAATTATACTATTGCACTTAATATTACTGGAACTATCATCGATAAAACTAATAGAATGATTATAATTGTAGACATTATTTTTCTTGTTTTTTTACTTCCAAAGTTCATTGTCTTCACCTCGTTTAATTAAAATTTGAAAGGACGTGTTTATTATGCCTTTACCACCTATGCCATTAATGCTAATTATTATTCTTGCCTTTACAATCTGGTTACATTTTATGATACGAAAATCAGATCGAAACAGTCGAGAGAATAAGGAAAAGTTCTGGGAAGAAGAAACAAAATCCAATCAGGTACGTAAAGTAGATATTTCTGGTTTAGATTATATTAAAATTCCCATGGATACATTGCCTATTTTTGAAACTACCGATAAAACACTGGTATCCATACATAAAACTATAACTGACTTGTCTCAAAAATCTATTCTTAATTTAACTGGTTTATCCAATACAGAGCTAAAGTTACATTATGGTGTAGCTAACCTTACCTTTTTATCGGAATGTGATAATAATTTTACTTTACTAGCTCGCACCCTTTATCAATGGGGTTCTTACCTTTACCAGATTGGTAATGTGGAAGATGCCCTTAAGGTTCTTGAATATGGTATTACATGTAAAACCGATGTAGCCAAACATTATCATCTGCTTGCCACTATATACAAAGATACGAATAAAAGTGATAAAATTACTAATTTAATTGAAGTTGCTGAATCAATTAGTTCATTGATGAAAGATTCTATATTAAAGGATTTAAAAGCCATACAAGAGTCTTAACATCATACTAATTAAATGATTATATTTATATTATTCGGTAACTTCTTAAGTATCAAAACCAATTTAGAATATTTTTTATGCAAGTCTATGATTAAAATATCATTTGTAATGATAAGAAGCTGTTGCAAAGCTAAAATGTCATTCTGAGCTAACTTTTCCACTCTGAGCAAGCTTTGTCACTCTGAGCAAGCTTTGTCATTCTGATCAAACCTTGTCATTGCTATAAAAGCATGTCATTCTGAGCAAAAATTCAACGAAGTTGAATTCGCGAAGAATCCCAATTTAAAATGAGGTTCTTCGCCTTTCAGGCTCAGAATGATAGTTTTGCAGCAGTCACTTTTATCTCTTTTTACTTGATTTTCCCACCTTACTTGATTCTTCCAATTTACTTCATTCTTCCATTTTGCTTGATTCTTTCATTTTACTTCATTCTTTCATTTTACTTCGTTCTTCCATTTTGCTTGATTCTTTCATTTTACTTCATTCTTTCATTTTACTTCATTCTTTTATTTTACTTCATTCTTCCATTTTGCTTGATTCTTTCATTTTACTTCATTCTTTCATTTTGCTTGATTCTACTTTTTTACTTCATTCTTCCATGATTGAATATGATTTCATCAATCCATTTGGAAGCTTCGCTTTGGGTTAGAGTATCTATAGGCTGTACAATATCTATATTATGATATTTAAGCAAATCTATCAAGTAATTTTTTTGTTTCTTAGTAATAAATTGTACTTTTTTTACTTTGTAAATTAATTGCTTCGGTTCAAATACCTTGGGATTGTTTTGAAAAAATTCATTACATAGTTTTACATACAGCACAACTGTTGCTTTTGCGTCTTCATAAGCTCGGTGGGCATGTTCATTATTTATATTATAATACCGGCACATACTTTCTAAACTTCTGCTTTCCAAACTTCCATGTAATTTTCTACACAACTCCAATGTATCGATTCCTTTTTTTTCAAATCCCATATGGAATCCGCCTGCTGCAGTTTTAATAAAACTATAATCAAACAGTATATTATGTCCAATTACCACATAATCTTCTGTAAAATCAACAAACTTTTGAATAACCCGTTCTTCTGTGTCTGCATCCTTTAACATATTATCGCTGATACCAGTTAAATTAGCTATAAGCGGTGAAAGTTTTATTCCAGGATTAATTAATTCCGAAAAATACTCCACAATCTTCTTATCTTTAACTTTAACTGCTCCAATTTCAATTACTTTATCTGTCTGTGGATTCAGACCTGTGGTTTCAATATCAAAACATACAAAAGAAGTAATCGGGTTACATAACTTATCTTCTGTCATAAAACCTCTTTTCTATCTTCGTTTACGAAAGTGAAGATTATCCCCTTTTACGAGAGTGAGGATTGTCCCTGTTTACGGAAATAGGGATTGTCCTTGTTTACGAAAGTAGGGATTATCCCCTTTTACGAGAGTGGCAATTGTACCCTTTTACAAACGTGAGGATTTTCCTCCTTTTACGGAAGTGGAAATTTTTCCTTCTTTACATAAACCATTTAAAAAGCACTGCTCACATTTGGGACGTCTGGCTACGCAAATTGTTCTTCCGTGAGTAATTATTTGTATATTATATCTTATCCAATGATCCTTTGGTAAGATGTCCATAAGATCATATTCGATTTTTACCGGATCTTCCTCATTTGTAAAACCAAGTTTTTGTGATATTCTCTTTACATGGGTATCTACCACAATACTTGGCTCTTTATATATATTTCCTCTAATTACATTGGCTGTCTTTCTGCCTACCCCTGCTAATTTAGTTAGTTCATCAATATCTTTTGGAACTTCACCGTTATATTCTAAAATAAGAGTTTTTGCACATTGAATTATATTTTTTGCTTTATTATGATAGAAACCTGTAGAATGAACATCTGCTTCCAGCTCTTTTATATCTGCATTTGCAAAATCCTCAAGGGTTTTATATTTCTGAAAAAGATCTTTTGTAACTAAATTAACTCTATCGTCAGTGCATTGTGCACTAAGTATAGTTGCAATCAGTAATTGCCATGGTGTTTCATGGTTAAGATATATCTTAACATCTGTTGAATAATGCTTATCCAACAGGTCTAATATTGCAGCTATTCTTTCCTTTTCTGCTTTTGTAATTCTTTTTTTCACTTATCCATCTCCTTTACAATGGTGTATCTGGCATCCCCATTCAATTTATTTCTATGGAGATAATCAAATAATATAAACTGGCTGCCTGCTATCATCTTACCTGTTTTAGCAGATTCAGGCACATGAATATCAAAATGTTCTATATGAAGGTATCTCTTTAATTGTGGAATTTTTTCACCTGCTAATCCTCCCACATATTTTTTAATCATTTCCTCACTAACATAAAAGTCACGAAATGTATTTTTATAAGGCTCTTGATTCTCTGCAAAGAAAGGTCTGCTTTTTAAATTTTCTCTTAAATAAAGGTCAAAAACTAAAATATCCTCAAATGTTTTCTCATCAAAGTTCTCTATAAAAGAGCTATTAATGGTTTCATTAGTTTCATTGGCTTCCTTTATGGGATTCTTAAAACTTTCCCTTACAAAATCAAGTAATATTTCATACCTGCGCATTCTATTATGGTTAACTTGAAATAGTCCATTTTTTTCATAAAACTCTCCTAATGCTTGGTATAAATCAAAAGGTGTCTTAAAGAAATGTTCCAAATACATAATTGTATGAATGAACTGACCGCTGTTATAATAGACCTCTACCATATCTTCTACTTCTTTTAGTTTAAGGACATCATCAAAACTAAGCCATTTGGTATATAATACTTCAAAAGGTGCCTGATCTTTATAAACGATTCCCATCTCTTTGCTATCATAAAACATGCCAGAACCTTTTAACACTTTTAAAAATCCCAGTTGCAATTGGTCAGGCTTAAGTGCATAAACGTCATTAAATGAATTCCGAAAAGACTTGTAATCTTCATAAGGCAGTCCTGCTATTAAGTCCAGGTGCTGATGAACATTTCTGCCTTTATGAATATCACTTACAACCTGACTTAACCGCCCAAAATCCATATGCCTGTCAATTGCCTTTATAGTTTTAGGGTTAGTTGACTGAACTCCAATTTCTAATTGGACCAAGCCTTCCCGCATGGAATTTAATAGGGCAATTTCTTCTTCACCCATTATATCTGCAGATATTTCAAAATGAAAATTGGTTATTCCATTATCATGTTCCTTAATATACTTCCATATCGCCTTGGTATGAGCCCGATTACAGTTAAAGGTTCTGTCAACAAACTTTACTTGAGGTACTTTATGGCTTAAGAAAACATCCAGTTCTTTCTGAACCTTTTTCATATCTCTAAGGCGCAGCCTTTTATCTATGGAAGATAAACAATATCTGCAAGAATACGGACAGCCTCTGCTGGTTTCATAATAAATAATTTTATTTTCAAAATCCTCCATGTTTTCATATGGAAATGGTAAAGTACTTAAATCCATTTCTGGTCTTACCGGTGTAACAATAATTTCATGATTGTTATTTATGTTGCCATACTCCTTATTTATGTCATCATATTCCTTATTTATGTTCTCATATTCCTTATTTATGTTCCTATATTCTTTACTTATGTTGCTATGGTCTTTGCCTATATTATCGTAACATGTATTTTCCCGGTCTTTATCATTTTGATTTATTGCTATTTGACCTTTTTTCTCTAACCAGGCTGTCGCTTTAAATGCAATGCCTTTTATGTCAGTTAATTTATTTTTTTTGCCTATGTAGTAGTCTAACAGTTCTTTAAAAGTTTCTTCCCCTTCTCCAATTATAATTCCATCAATATCTTTATTCTCCCATAATCGTTTTTCTACATCAAAAGATACTTCCGGACCGCCTAACCAGATTTTAGTATAAGGTAAAACTTTTCGTAATTCTACACATAGCTGATCAATCATTTCAATATTCCATATATAACAAGAAAATCCGATGAAATCCGGCTTTTCTTTATATATTCCCTGTAGTATATCATCTGTATAGTTATTAATTGTAAATTCTGCAAACTTAATATGGTCTCTATATTCTTTTGCATATGCTTTTAAACAATAAATTGCCAGATTCGTATGAATGTATTTAGCATTTATTGCTGTTAACAGTACTTTCATTTGTTGCTCCAATCTATTAGAGAATAACTATTCTAGTTGTTCTTATAATTTTATATTTATTAGAGAATAACTTTATTGTAATCATTTCTATAATTTCAATTTATTAAAGAATAGCACTATTGTAGTTATTCTTATTTCAATTTATTAAAGAATAACACTATTGTGGTCATTCTTATAATTTCAAATTTATTGATTATTCTTTATTTTATCACACTTCTATAGATTGTAAAGTTTTAGATTTTTACATTTTTTTAAAGACTATATATCATAAATATTTCAGGTTTTTTATAATCTTTGTAAGCTTTAGATAATTCCTGCTGTTTTAAAAAATCTTATAATGAGGCTTTTCTTCACCTAATAAGAAATATCTTAAATAATCATCCATCAATATACTAGCTAGTGATAAAAAGAACCAAATGTTTACATACAATAGGCAGATTTGCCCCATAAAGTTATATGGCATGTTAGAATAATCCCAAACCTTTAAATCCAGCCATACATTTACCACCAACCCTACTGTAAATTCAACAGCCGTAATAATACAAGCTGAAATTGCCATCTGGCTAACTAATGACATCTTATGGTTAAAATTCTCATTAAGTAAACCTATCAATACGAAACTTAAGCCACCTGCTACCAGCATAGATATATGTGAAAATCCTCGAAATAAAATTTCTATTCCACAATAAGCATATCCACCAATGAAAAATAGAAGAATATATTTTAAGGTATTATTATATAGTTTAATCATACTATTTTCCTTTCTTTCTATGGTACCATCGTATATTACTTGATTATAAAAAAATATGACCTTTTCCATATAGTATTCTCGAAAGGATGTTTTATTAGTCATTGAAATAAAAGAAAGGGGCTGTTGCAAAATAAAAAAATTGTCATTCTGAAAGTAAATTCATCAAAGTTGAATTATAAGCTCAAAGAATCTCACTTTAAAATGGGATTTTTCCAGCTTATTCAGCTTTGCCGAATTTGTACTCAGAATGACAGTTTTGCAACAGTCCTTAAAAGCGGGTGATGGGAATCGAACCCACGTATCTAGCTTGGAAGGCTAGTGTTCTACCATTGAACTACACCCGCATATGAAATTAAGTTGTTTTGTTAGAATAAATGCCGGCGACCGGAATCGAACCGGTACGGGAGATTAGTCCCGCAGGATTTTAAGTCCTGTGCGTCTGCCTGTTCCGCCACGCCGGCATTCCTATAACAAATATCCATTATGGAATAAATTTGTTATAAAGCTTCTGACAAGGAAAAATTATAACATACTCTAAATTCAATTTCAAGAGTTATTGAAAAAAAATTTGGAATTATTCATATTTATTATTCATATATTCATATATTCATATATACTAGATAGTAACGAACCTATATCTACATCTTAAATCATATTATGAATTAAGTGCCATTCTGAGGGCAAGTTCAGCAAAGCTGAATTATAAGCTCGAAGAGCCTCAACCTAAAGAGAGATTCTTCGAGCTGAAGCTCTCAGAATGACAGCCATTTTAACATCATTTTACAATAGCATCATTTTATAATAACATTATTTTATAATAACATTATTCTATAATAACATTATTTTACAATAGCGCTATTTTATAATAACATTCTTCAATACAATAGATGAATATGGTCTTAAAGTTAATTTAAGAATTCCCGAATGAACATGGTATATAACCGCTTCCAGATTATAGCCCTCTTCTGTAGTAACCATAAGGGTTGAAAGCGATTCTTCGTTTGTTATACCTATTTCCCAGGCATTCATATCAACCGTAATTTCTGTATTGTTATTATTAACACCAATAATGAATTTATCTTTGCGATTAAACCTTCCAAAACTAATAAAACCATAACTTCCAGTTAAGAAATGAATAGATCCAGTGCGAAGTGCTTCGTAATTCTTATGAATCCTTATTATATCTCTATGAAAATCAATAAGTCCCTTATCTTCACTTCCCCATGGATAAGTACGCCTGTTATCTGGGTCAGTCCAACCACATACACCTGCTTCATCTCCATAATAGATAGTAGGAGCACCTGGCCAGGTCATCTGCATTACAACAGCATTTCGAAGTACTCCTTTATTAATGTTCTCCTCTGCTGCCTCTGGACCTGCACCGCCTATTCTGCCTACCCTGCGGTTAGTTCTTGTTAAAAATCTGGAATGGTCATGATTGGATAACTCATTCATAGCCACAAGCAAGGAAGACGTTTGATACTTTGACATATTATATTTCATAGATTGGAAGAAAGCCTCATGATTATTCAAAAGATCATCCCGGTACTGGTCGCTATGTTTTTCCATACCAGTAAGAAACCATGTCACGGGCTCCATAAATGCATCATAATTCATTACTGTATCCCATTCGTCACCTTGCAGCCAGGAACTTGGATCTCCGTAATGTTCCGCAAGGATAATTGCCTCCGGATTACCTTCCTTTACACTCTTTCTAAAATCCTTCCAAAACTTATGGTTAAACTCAGGAGAATGACCTAAATCTGCTGCTACATCCAGTCTCCAGCCATCACAGTTAAAAGGTGGTGAAACCCATTTTTTCGCTATATCCATAACATATTGATAAAGTTTTGGAGATTCTTCATAATTTAGTTTAGGGAGGGTATCATGCCCCCACCAGCCATCGTAACTATTATTATTTGGCCATTTATCCTCTTTAAACTTAAAGAAAGATTGATAAGGGCTGTTTTTATCCTGGTAAGCTCCACTTTCATAGGTACCGGATGCCTCATAAATGCCTTCTCTGTCTAACCATTTATGAAAGGAACCACAATGATTGAAAACCCCATCCAAGATAACCTTCATGCCCCTTTTATGGATTTCCTCTACCAGCCGGATAAACAACTCATTACTAGCCTCCAGATTCCTTCTATCCGTCACCCTCTTAATATACTTTGAAGCCTGCCGATTAGAATATGCATCCTGGGGCAAAACATCTCCACCATCTTCACAAATCACCCCAAAATGAGGATCCACATAATCATAATCCTGGGCATCGTATTTATGGTTAGAAGGAGAAACAAAAATAGGATTCATATAAATAACCTCTACCCCTAAGTTCTGCAGATAGTCTAACTTACACATAACCCCAGCCAAATCTCCCCCATAAAACTCTCTCACCCCAAAAGGATCCGGATACTTACTCCAATCCGTAACCCTCTTAATGCCAGCACCAATATAAAAATATTCATTATCTAAAACATCATTACTAACATCTCCGTTAAAAAACCGGTCTACATAAATCTGATAAAAGACAGCACCCTTAGCCCAATCAGGCGTAGCAAAACCAGGAGTAATCACAAAATGAAACCCCTCCTGAACTGCCTTTACTGCCCCTTCTCTATTGTAAAACCAAACCTCTTCGCCACTTGCAGCTTCAAAAAAATACTCCACTCTCTCATCGGATAATTGAAGTTCCCCTTCATAATAATCAAATAACGTATCACAAAAAGCTTTTCTCATTATCGTCTTCTCATCTCCAGTAACAAGAAAAACCGAATCCACATTATCCTTCCCCGTCCGAAACCGAATCAAAACCCTATCATTTACTAAAGGCTCACAAGGCACTCTATAATCACTAGTCCCATCACTAAACAAAGCATTCAAATTAATCATAAATCAGGTAACATTCCCTTCATATCAAAATTAATACTCATACATTCTATAACAAAGCCTGCCATTATACAACCCAAAATTACCTTATCTCATTTTAGATAATAACTTTCAATTAAATATAATTCTTATTTAATATGAAAGCTCTCCTTTTTTCTCGTAATCGTCTTGAATACACAGAGACACTAAAATAGTCTCATCACAATCTTCCAAAAGAACAACCCTCCTGAGACTATTTCAGTGGTCTCGTCCTATAAAACAACATAAAAAAGGACAGCTTTCCGAGTGCTGTCCTTTTTTGGAGAAGGTATTTTTGTTACTTATGGGGTGTAGCAAAAACTATATAATGTATTGGGGTTTACGAGTATTATTATAGCATCGGTCCCCCAATAAGTGTGCACAAACATTATAGAAATTATAAGCCTTTTTTGTCTGTTTTTGTTGTCTCCGGAAGTGGTTTTGACATACCAAACAAAAACATCATATAAAAAACAACATTTCTATAACATTTTTTAATCTTCCAATTATATTTCTAAAATTGGATCTGGAATACTTTTAGCAGCATTATTATTATCATCTGCAAAAAGGCTTTCAAACTCTTCACGGTTAATTCTTTCTTTTTCAATTAACAGTTTTGCACAATTATGAAGAACATCATTATGCTCTATGAGAATTCTCTTTGCCTCGTTATAGCAATGATCAATCATATTCTTAACTTCGTCATCAATGACTCTTGCCACATTTTCACTATAACTTCTGGTATGACCCCAATCACGGCCAATAAATACTTCATCATCATCACTGTCGTAATTAATCATACCAACAGTGTTAGAGAAACCGTATTTGGTAACCATCGCTCTGGCAGTTTTGGTAGCCATCTTAATATCCTGTGAAGCACCTGTTGTAATATCATCAAAGATAATTTCTTCTGCTGCTCTGCCGCCCAGACTTACGATAATATCCTGTCTCATCTTACCTCTGGTATTAAACATTTCATCTCTTTCCGGTAATGGCATAGTATAACCAGCTGCACCCGTTCCGGTTGGAATGATGGACACGGTATAAACCGGTCCTACATCTGGAAGCACATGAAATAATATTGCATGACCTGCTTCATGATAAGCAGTAATCCTTTTTTCTTTATCTGATATTACCTTACTCTTTTTCTCGGAACCAATTCCTACTTTGATAAAGGATTTGTTTATATCTTCATGATTAATGTAACTTCTGTTTTCTTTTGCTGCCACAATAGCTGCTTCATTTAGCAAGTTCTCAAGATCTGCTCCTGTAAAACCTGCCGTAGTCTGAGCTATTTGTTTTAGATTAACGTCTTCACCAAGAGGTTTCCCTTTTGCATGTACATGCAGGATTTCTTCCCTTCCCTTAACATCCGGTCTGCCTACCATAACTTTACGGTCAAAACGGCCAGGACGTAAGATTGCAGGGTCTAAGATATCAACACGGTTAGTTGCTGCCATTACGATAATACCTTCATTACTGCCAAAACCGTCCATTTCAACTAACAATTGATTCAGAGTTTGTTCCCTTTCATCATGTCCGCCCCCCATACCGGTGCCTCTTCTTCTGGCAACCGCATCGATTTCATCGATAAAGACAATACAAGGAGCATTTTTCTTTGCATCTTCAAATAAGTCTCTTACTCTGGAAGCACCAATACCAACGAACATTTCTACGAAGTCAGAACCAGATATGCTAAAGAAAGGAACTCCTGCTTCACCAGCTACTGCCCTTGCCAAAAGAGTTTTACCTGTTCCTGGAGGACCTTCTAATAAAACACCCTTTGGAATTCTGGCACCTACCTGCAGATATTTCTTGGGCGTTCTAAGGAAATCTACAATTTCTCTCAACTCTTCTTTTTCTTCATCTAAACCAGCTACATTCTTAAATGTAGTATTCTTATTTTCATCCTTGGTCATCTTGGCACGGCTTTTACCAAAGTTCATCACTTTACTGTTACCACCGCCTCCACCTGCTGCCTGATTGGACATAAAGGAAAATAATACAATAATTACGATAAATCCTAATAAATACGGTAATACACTAGTTAAAAACCAATTTGGCTTAGTTGGATTATGCATTGTAAAACTTGGGAATTCTTGTAGTAATTTTGTCTCTATACGTGAGACATCAGCCACTGCAAAAGTAACAGACTTATCATCGCTAAATGTTACTTTCACTTTACCGGTTTTACCATCTTCATTTGGATAAACGTTAACTTCTTTTATATTAGTATTATTTTCTTTTAGGTCTTTTGAAAAATCGTCAAGATTATAAGTTTGCGCATTTGGATAAGTAAAACTATCAGATAAAAGCACCGACATTAATATGATGCCAAGGATTATGATATAAAATCCATATCCTTTTAACTGTTTTTTCACTAAATGACCCCCTTTCTAATTATTCTATTACACCAATATATGGTAAATTCCTATATTTTTGTGCATAATCTAATCCATATCCAACAACAAATTTATCTGGAATCTGGAACCCGATATAATCCACATTCACATCGGTTACTCTTCTTTCTGGTTTATCTAACAGAGTACAGAGTTTAATGCTATTTGGTTTTCTGCTTTTTAAAAGTTCTAAAAGGTAAGCTAATGTTGTTCCTGAATCAATAATATCTTCTACTAGCAATACATCTTTACCTTCAATGGAATCGTCTAAATCCTTGATAATCTTAACTCTTCCAGAACTTGCACTTTCATTTCCATAACTGGAAACTGCCATAAAATCCATGGATACTGGAACCGTTAAATGTTTTGCTAATTCAACGGCAATAAATACACCACCCCTTAATACACAGATTAGGTGAATTTTTTTTCCTTCATAATCTTTGCTGATTTGTTTACCTAATTCAGAAATCTTCTTCTCTACTTCTTCCTCAGATATTAATACACTAACTTTGTCATTCATTTCATTTCCTCCATTTAAACTTATCTCAAGTATTGCTTTGGTATCCTCATTTACTTTATATGCTTCACTAATTCTGCTGCCTATAACCCACATAATGTGATTACCATCTGCTACTAAAGGAACAAGATCTCTTTTCTCTCTTGGAACCTTTTCATCAATGAATAAGGATTTTATCTTTTTCCTCAATTGGGAACCAATTTGAATGTAATCTCCACTATTTCTGGTTCTTATTAATACAGTATTGTTTATTTTATCATAGTCAAACCATTTCGTATACCCATCTTTGGGAATTATTAAATTTTTTTTGTATTTTATGATTCGAGTTTGAATTCTATGATTTATTTCCGGTATATAAGTATCCCCAGGAATCTTAAGCACATGGTTATATCCTACTATTTCTCCCTTTTCAGCCTTAGAATCATCCCCATTATTATATTGGAATTGATGAATGGACATAGTAATATGTTCATAACCTTTTTCCGCTTGTATCCCATAAGGTAAATGAAGTCTCTTACCAACTTCTTTTGTTAATAATCCAAGTACAAGATCTATATGAACAGCATCAATATCTTTCAATTGATTTGCCAGCTGATAAAATACGTTTCGAATAATACCCTGTTGAATTATAATATCCTCTTTTTGCAGTTCTTTCACATTCATCTGAAAACTGCCATCATTTTTTCGTATCACTATTCTATCATAAGCAAGATTCACATTCTTCTCCAGATAATTCTCCATAAGTCTTAGTTGATTAGCTGTATGAGCCATATGTTCAATTGCCTTTGTATTAATCTCTTCCTGTGCGAAAGTTAAAATCCTGTGTCTGATTTTATTACGGCTATAATCTTGTGTAAGATTGGTTCTGTCTATACGAAAACTGACCTTCTGCTGCTCCAGATACTCTTCAATCTCTTGTCTTGTAACACAAAGCAAAGGTCTTATGATAACATCTCGTTTTGGGCTTATTCCTGTAAGTCCTTTTATACCACTGCCCCTAAATAAATGAAACAACATAGTTTCTGCATTATCATTTTTATTATGTGCAATTGCAATTTTATTACACTTATTTTCTTCAAGACACTTATAAAATGCCTCATATCGTACTTTTCTACCAGCTTCTTCTTCCGTTAAGCCTTCCTCTTTCGCCATAGCAGGTATATGGGCTTTTACTGTCCAAAAAGGAACCTTTGCATTTTCACATAGTTTTTTAACAAATGCTTCATCTTCCTCTGCTTCTTCTCCACGTATTCCATGATTCACATGAACCACAAACAAGGAAAGGTCAAAGACTGGCGCTACTTGAAGCAGCACATGGAAAAGGCAGACAGAATCTGCTCCACCGGATACCCCCAGCACAATTTTGTCTCCCTTTGCAATCATATTATTTTCATTCATGTAGTTCGTAATTGTTCTAAGCATTCATATACCCATTGCATATTGCAAACTATTTGCAATACTGCCGTAAATAAATAGTATGAAAGAATTTCATTGGTGGCATCCTTTCGTTCTAAATTATTCTTTCACTCATCCAAACATGATGTCGCCTTGACGTCTTAAAAAAGGTTGTTGCAAACCTGTCATTCTGAGCCAAAATTCAACAAAGTTGAATTCGCGAAGAATCTCATTTTTACTTTGCAACAGCCACTTTTCTCCTAAGAATATAGTAAATGTGCAACTTTCTTCCATTTTAACTCTATCCGAAATAAATTTCAAGAAGCATAAACCATTTGCTTGGAAATCTTTTTTAATACCACAAGCCAAACTCTTTTAATTTAGCTTTTTCCAAAAACCTGCTGCCAGTACAGTCATATCATCTTTTGGCACCCATTGATTCAGTTCTAAAGCCTGATTCAATACAGCATTTGCAATTTCCTGGGGATTATTCATGTGCAGTTCAGAAATAAACTCTTCCAAAAACTGTTCTTTTTCATCTCCCGGAATACAATCTACAACCCCATCGGTAACCATAATGATAAAATCACCATCACTTAATTTTCTAGATACGGTTTCGTAGTCCATATGATTTATGATTCCTACCGGAAGGGCGCTGGAATTAATAACTTCTACCTCTTTACTTCGCTTCATGAAGGTAGTAGAGGCACCAATTTTAATTATATCACAAACACCGGTAAATAAATTAATAACTGTCATATCTATGGTGGAAAAGGATTGTTCCTCCGCTTTTAATACCAAAATGGAGTTGATTAGATTTATTGCTGATTCCTTTTTAAATCCAGCTTCAATAAACTGTTCCAGCAAATCCACCACAGATTCACTTTCCTCACAGGCAGCTTCGCCAGTCCCCATACCATCTGCCAAAGTCATAACCATGGTTCCTGAATCCGGATAAAGGAAAGAAAAATTATCTCCTGATATTCTTCCTCCATCTTTGGTCATTTTAGCCATACCGGTAAATACTTTATAATCTGCGTCTTCAACAAACACAAAGGTTTCAAAATCCTTAGTAAGCACGTTCTTACATCCATCGGCAGGACGCATTCTTTTACCAAATGCCTCTCCTACTAATTGAGCAGCTTCTTTGGTGGTAATACATCTGCCTTTCTCCGTTCTGGCAATTATAAAGATTTCCTGTTTATTATTCCTTTTCTCTAAAATAGCCATGCGGCTTACAATAATGTGGTACTCTTTAAGCTGATAAATAATTCTTTTTTGTATGCCCTCGGAAGTATCCGCTGTCTCATACAAATCCATGGAAAAGTCCTCAATAATATTGGCTACTTCATTTAACTGACCGGCTATTGCTTCCCTGCTTTCTGCCAGGCGGTTATGCCAAGCCAGATTTAATTTGGCTACTTCAAGAATCCGCCTTGCTTCTGCCATATACCGATCTAACTGAATACATCGGTCGGCAAAGTCTGTAGGAACTTCGCTTATGGAAATGGTGCCATTTTTATCGACTTCCTCCATAATATGATAGGCTCCCTGGTAAGTTTCATAAAAATTACTTTTCCAGCAAGTATCACAGTTGGTACAGTCCTTGCAAAGCTGTTCTGTCAAATTGTCAAACAATTCGCTTTTATCTTTCTTAGAGAGTGCTCCCTTTTTTTCAGTAATCGAAATGAAAGTTTCTGATAAGTTCTGAAATGAATTTGAAAAGTCCTTTAATTTTCCCCTGGCTATATTTTGAATACTTTGTTTTACAAACACATCTTCCTGGGATTCATCCTTAGCCAAATTAATTTTAAGCAAAAGAGACTTAGGTATTAATAAGAATATAACAGCAGTAGATACTAATGCACCCAAACTATCTAAATCAAATTTATAATTCTGATATAAATCACTTAATAAGAAAACTGCCGCAGAATATACGGATATGGTAATAAAGCGTCCCAATTCCCGAAATGTACCTGCTATAATACCTAACATACACATAAGACCAATTTGATTTATCTGCCCGCCTTTTAACGCTAAAATAATGCCACTGGCAGCTCCTACTACAGCACCATATCCTGCTCCATATTTATACCCGATAAATAGAATACTAAACAATGCCGCTGTTAAAGTTAAAGAAAAGCCAAGTGCATCAATGTTTGGGATTCCATAAATAAATGCAGCCAATATAACTGCAATACTAATAATCTGCTCATTATCTAAGGCTTGTCCTTTTGTAGTAAACACTATTGCCTCTACACCTTTTCGAAAGATAAAGGTCAGGGTAAAAATTGCAATTCCTTCTGCAATGCCTAATACAATATATTCCTTCGTATTTACGTTTAGGAATCCATTGGCTATAGACATAAACATGGTTACTGCACCTGCTATTCCTGCAATAGCGCCTATAGGCACACGTTTATAGCTATATTCTAATAAAATGGTAATGGCAGCAATGACAAGCATGATAATAAAATACTTTACAATCTCCGTAACAGGGTAAACTGTTGCCATACCCAGTAATATGGACGCCAGTATTGCCAGTCTTCCCTTCTTATCTATGTATACTGCAGTAAAAAATGCTATCCCTATTGGATTTATTCCTGCAAATACAGACCTCCCAATCATAATTCCCATTAAATTTACTACTATTTTTCTCATATTCATTTCTTTCATTTATTCTGTCCTCCACATTGATTGATTTTATCGCTAGACCTGTATTATAGATTTGGCAAAATAAAATGTTTGTCAAAATTCCGAATGGGTAATAAAAAAGTTTTTGACAAGAAATTCATCGAATGCGTATTCCTATCGAATCAAGAGAGTTCAGTTTAATTAGGAAATTAAGAACTATTAAGAATAATTGGTTAATCGAAGTAGTTAAGAAAAGGTTTACAAAGACATAAAAAGGATTTGCAAAAACGTAAAAGAAGGTTAGCAAAGACATAAAAAAAGACATAAAAAGGTTTGCAAAAGCATAAAAAATGTGCTGTTACAAAACAAAAAAATGTCATTCTGAGAGCAAATTCAGCCTGCTGAATTATGCTCGAAGAATCTCACTGCAAAATAAAAACTGCCATCCTGAGAACAAATTCAGCCTGCTGAATTACACTCGAAGAATCTCACCGCAAAATAAAAACTGCCATCCTGAGAACAAATTTAGCAAAGCTAAATCTGTGCTCAGAATGACAGTCTTGCAATAGCCCTATCATATACCATATACTTTATAGAAATAGCGAAGGACGGATTTGAACCGCCGACACTGCGGGTATGAACCGCATGCTCTAGCCAACTGAGCTACTTCGCCGAAGTGACGAACTCCATTATAACTGCAAATTTTCAAAATGTCAACCACTTAATTGCGAGTTTTGCAGTTGCATTATCTTGGCATTATATTCCATGTTGCAGTTCAACCAATGGCATCCCATCTTCCTTTTACCTGTGATTAATCCTCAGGCTTAAAAATAATCTCATCTTTATAGACTAATCCAAGCTTTTCTCTTGCCATCTCTTCAATAAATTTCTGAGTCTGCACATAAGCTTTCTTCTTCTCAATATCTTTTGACTCTTCTTTCGCTTCACTGATATCTTCTTTTAATTCTTTAATATGAGCTTCAGCCTGTGCATTGGTTTTCGATAGTTCCTGTCTATTATAAATAACTATGCCACAGATTAAAAAGACCATAATAGCAGTAATTCCAATGCCTGTCCTACTTTTATTTCTCTTACCCTTCAATTTAATCACCTTTTTCATCATCTGATACTGTCATTTTACTCGACTTTCTACCTTTTTTCAATAATAATAATAAATTGTTTATTATTTTTTTAACTTTTCTAAATATCCATGAAATTACTTTTCTTATCTTCTTTAGAATAAATAGAAATGGTCTGAAAATTATGTTTAAAATCATTCCAATAAAATGAAATATTTTATGTATCAAAACGGAAATAATATTAACAAAAAAGTCACTTATGGCATAATGAAAAATCACCATGCCTAAAAGCATGGCCAAAATAGAGAAACCACGTATTATACCATTATTTTGTTTATACATCATGCGAAAAATTAGTACACTGCAAATAACCCAATAAATAATGTCTTCTATTGCAACAAAAAAGCCATTATGTTTCATTACTCGCCTAAATATACGCAGCAAATCATAAAAAACAATTAGTAGCATTCCCCAGATTATGGAGGCGAAAAAAAAGCGCAGTTCTACTATAATTACTTTATTCATAACTGCATTACCCCCTGACTATTTAAATAGCTTACTTATGAAGGATTCGCCGGACTTGCCGTAATTATTATTATCAGAATAAGTTAAACTGTCGATTCTTCCATCTATATCAACTTCACCTTTTTCTAAAGTCAGACGATTTACATGCAGATCATTTCCACGGAGCATCAATATGCCCAGTTCTGTTTCTAAAAGAACCTCACCGGCATCAAATGACAAAACATCCTTTACTCCAGTAATAGCAGCTGAACTTCTTGCATTTAGATTAACCTTATGATTATTTTGAACCTGTAATTTATCTTCCATAAATAAAAGCCTCCTAATATACTTTATTTCATTTCAGTATATTAAAAGACTTCTGATTTCATTCCTAAATAATAGAATTTATAAGTACTTGTATAATTCTTTTGCATCATCTTTTCGAATCGTTTCCTGGACATCCAGTACTTGAACCTTTACTGCTTTCGTTCCAAAACCAATTTCAATAATATCATCCACTTTTACAGCCGTAGACGCTTTGGCAGGTTTTCCATTGATTAAAACACGGCCTGCATCACAAGCCTCGTTGGCAACGGTTCTACGTTTAATTAATCTTGAAACTTTTAAGAATTTATCTAATCTCAAATAAAACACACCCTTCATATAAAAATTTTCAAAAAAAGAAGCTGTCACGCAAATCACATTCCCAAAGAAACATCAGCAGTAAATGTGATTTCGAAAAACAGCTTCCTTCGAATTTTTAACTATGCGTTAATTACGTCCTTTAAAGCTTTTCCAGCTTTGAACTTTGGAGCTTTAGATGCTGCAATAGTAATTACCTCTTTTGTTTGAGGATTTCTTCCTGTTCTAGCTGGTCTGTCAGCTACTTCGAAAGTACCAAAACCAACTAATTGAATTTTTTCACCTTTTGTTAATTCCTCTGTTACGACATCAATAAATGCTTTTAATGCCTTTTCTGAATCTTTTTTAGATAATTCTGTTTTTTCTGCAATCGCTGCAACTAATTCTGCTTTGTTCATGGATAAACTCCTCCTCTAAAGTATTTATTATGTTTTTTGACGTCCCCAAAGTGCATCAATTTCACCGGAGGACAATTCCCATAAATGCTTACCTTCTTGCCGTGCAAAAGATTCAACACCTACAAATCTATTTATAAACTTATTAGTAGCATTTGTCAAGGAATTTTCTGCATTTACATGTAAAAACCTTGATAAATTTATAATTGAAAATATCAAGTCACCAAATTCCTCTTCTATATCAGACTTTAGACCTATTTTTCTAGCTTCTTTTAGCTCCTCAAGCTCCTCATAAACCTTGCCTAAAACCTCATCATAACTCTCAAATTCCAAACCAGCCTTTGCTGCTTTTTTTTGAACTTTTTCTGCACGGATATTAGCAGGAAGAGCCTTGGGAATGCTCAGAATACCATCAGAAACATTTTCGTATTTTTTCTCTTTTTTCTTAATATCTTCCCAATTATTTAGAACAGTTTGTGAATCTTTTACTTTCAAGTTACCAAAAACATGGGGATGCCTATTAATCATCTTTTCACATTCACCACCAATTACATCCTCAATGGTAAATTCCTGCATCTCTTCTGCAATGGCTCCGTGCATAACAACCTGCAGTAAAACATCCCCCAGCTCTTCGCAAAGATTCCTATAATCCTGATTATTGATAGCTTCAATAACCTCATAAGCCTCTTCAATCAAACACTGCTTCAAACTCTCATGTGTCTGCTCAAGGTCCCAAGGGCACCCGTCCTTGGCACGAAGCCTGCGAATAATATTCATTAAATCATCAAAAGAGTACTTTTTATCCTTTGGATTATCCCTTGGATTATTCTCTGGATTATCCTCTAAATTATCCTCTGGATTATCCTCTAAATTATCCTCTGGATTGTCCTCTAAATTATCCTCTGGATTGTCCTCTCGATTATCCTTTCGATTAACTTCCAAAACTTTTTCATCCTTAGTATCAAAATTCTCCATAACTCACCTCTTTTCTAAACTGCTGTACATTATATTTACATTTATAACATGTATAAAACATATATAAATGTATTCTAATCTTTATAATACCCATAAACCTAAATATAATCAATATTTCATAAAAAAATACATTAAAATTGCTGATTATAAAATTTGCTTATTGCAAAATTCACTTATTGTAAAATCCGCTTATTGTAAAATCCGCTTATTGTAAAATCCGCTTATTGCAAAATTCACTTATTGCAAAATCCGCTTATTGCAAAATTCACTTATTGTAAAATCCGCTTATTGTAAAATCTGCTTATTGTAAAATCCGCTTATTGCAAAATCCGCTTATTGTAAAATCCATACTTTAAAAAAGATGTCATTCTGAGCCGCAGGCGAAGAATCCCTATCCCTGTATATATAGAGATTCTTCGCCTGCGGCTCAGAATGACATTCTTTTTTTACATTAACTAACCTGCAAGGGCAAAGCGTCCTTACATTATTGTTCCATCTGTCTGCCTAAAAATATAGCCGCAGTACTAGCTAATTTTGTTTCCACTTCACCAAATTTCGCTTTAGGGTCTTTGGAAAGCATAATAACTGAACCTATAGCATCACCCTCACTTATAATTGGGTAGATTACCTGGTAAGTATATTCGCTTTCATCATCAGCTACAATTTTAATAAAATTCTTATCTTCTTTACTAGCTAAAACATTCTCTCTTTCATTAATCACTTCTTCAAGCTCTCTGGTAATTGGTTTTGACATAATTTCTTTCTTCATGCTTCCCGAAGCTGCAACAAATTGATCTTTATCAGAAATAGCTATGATAGAACCTGTCGTTTGTGCTAAAGAATCTGCATACTGTTTTGCAAATTGTCCCAGCTCTCCAATCGGTGAATACTTCTTTAGTATTATTTCACCTTCTCTATCTGTGAATATTTCTAGAGGATCTCCTTCCCTAATACGCAGTGTACGACGAATTTCTTTTGGTATAACTACACGTCCAAGATCATCTATTCTTCTTACGATTCCAGTGGCTTTCATAATAATATTCCTCCATTTGCATGATTATCATAGTACAATACTTATGATTACTATTGTTTGTCAAAAGGAAGAATTTATACCTAAACTTGTCATTTAGATAAAAAATTTTTGTAGTGGCTTAAAACTCAATTAAAACATTATCATTCATACCTAACCTGGTAAAGAAAAAGTCCATGTCCACTAACTGTAAATCCTGCCTTTTGACGATCTTTGCTACTTAATATATCCAGCATATCATCTGCTCCCCTGCTTCCCTCACCGATTTCAATTAAGGTTCCTATTATGATTCGTACCATGTTATAAAGAAAACCATTGCCGGTAATTCCAATACTTAACACATTTCCATTAACATGAAAATAAATATCTTCAATTGTTCTTACTGTAGATTTGCAATCTTTTCGATTTGTTGAAAATCCTTTAAAATCATGTGTTCCAACTAGAAAAGAAGCAGCTTTTTTCATATTTTCTATATTCAGCACATTTGGCTCATGATAAGTATATTTTCTTAAAAATACCGATTGTGTTTCACCCATATATATTCGATATTCATAAGTTTTAGCCTTTGCAGAATACCTGCTATGAAAATCTAAATCCACTTCCTCAATATCTAAAATAGCAATATCCTCCGGTAGCAACCTGTTTGTGCCTATAAGCACTTCTTTTAAAGATAACTTAGTATAACTATAGAAATTAGAAACTTGTCCTAGAGCATGAACGCTCGCATCAGTTCTGCCTGAACCGATTAGTTTAATATCTTCATCTAACAGTCTAGAAAGACTATCTTCTAAAACAGTTTGGATTGATGGCTTATTGACGGCTTTATCAACTGCATCTGCTGCAGTTTTCCCCAACCTTTGCCAGCCAGAATAACCACTTCCATCATACTCTATTATTATTTTTATATTTCTTTTACTAATATCACCAAAGACTCTACCATTATTCATTGAATAAACTCCCACACTTGCCAATTAGGCATATTCTCTTTAGTAAAATACCTATTATAAATTATTTAGTGCAAATGGGTTCCTTTATATTGTTCTCACATAATATACCCTTAATGTGAAAAAATACATATGTATAATAATACAATTATTATTATACACATGTATTTGTAAAAGGAAACCCTTAATTTTGATATTTTTCTAAATTATTCAACATCTGACGTACAAAAAGGACATTTTGTTGCCATAATATTAATATCGGATAAGCAATGAGGACATTTCTTAGTTGTCGGTTCTACTACCGGTGCATTCTTTTCACGTAATTTGTTCATTTGTCTTACAATGATAAATATAACAAATGCCATAATTAAAAAGTTAAGAATTCCAGTAATAAAAATACCATAGTTAATAGTTGCAACACCTGCTGCCTGAGCAATTTTAATATTCTCATAAGATTTACCATCTACTGCAATAAACCAATTGGAAAAATCCAAATTTCCTGTAAAGATACTAAGAATTGGCATAATAATATCATTAACTAAAGATGTAACAATTCCATTAAAAGCGCCGCCAATAATAACACCCACTGCCAAGTCTATCATATTACCTCTTAATGCAAATTTTTTAAATTCTTTAAACATATAATCTCCTTTGTTCTTATCAAGCTTATCATTTCATTCCAATTATACAGGAATAATCAATTAGAACCTAATTAGGTATCTATGCATTAAACATAACTTTCTCACTGTTAAATGCCTTTGTAATTAAAATGGTTAAGATAATGGACAATACTATCGTACCACCAATGGTAGCTCCAAACTGAACCATAGTCAGCTCGCCGGAAAAAATTTGTTGTATGGATAGTGCACTTCCGTATACCGGAATTGCAAACCGCTCCAAAGGGATGCTGCCACTGCCTGTAAACATTGTAATCATACCAGCCACAATAACTGCAATATACATTGGTGATATATAGGTGTTAGCTTCTTTGGCAGTTCTGGATAAAACTGCAACTAAAGAAACCAGAGCTACATATAAGTAAACCAGAGTAATCATGACTACAAATAACTGAATGATTTGTTCTGCAGAAAGCCTCATGCTAAGGTTGTCTAAATTACCACCAGTTAATTCTTTTAACATACCAGGCATGGAAACAATCATAGACACTGCATAAATTGCTGCGGAAAGTGCGGAAAGTAAGGATAAGGAAAATAATTTTCCAAGCACAATATCCCTTCGGTTTAATGGTGTTAAAAGCATACTTGCCATAGTTCCCCGTTCTTTTTCCCCCGTAATAGCATCCACTCCAAGGCTCATAGCACCTGCAAACAGCATTAAAGTAATAAAATATGGAAGCATGGTACCGAGTGCTTTTCCTGCCGCTTTACCTTCATCTACAATAATAGAAGATTCCGGATCAACATCTACACGAAAAACTGTAAGCTTACTTAAATCTCCAAAACGTTCTGCAAGTAATTGCTGCTGATACACAGGCAGAACCTCAGATACAAAACTATTTCTTACAGAACTGGAGTACTGTTCTGAACTGTTATAATATGTTTTAACTTCGGGAATCCCTTCACCTGTTTCATAATTACTTACTTTATTTAAGAAATCCGTATCAAAAACAACTAATAAATCTGTGGTACCTTTTAAAATTCCATCTTTAATCTCTGTAACATCTGCGCCTGGTTCAATATTTATAATATTGCCGGTAAAATTTGCAGATGCCATGACACCTTTAAAGCCCTCCGGCATATTTTGAATATATACGGATGGTACATGCTTTTCAATATCATCAACCATGGAAGACTGCAGTTTTCCCATCAATGAATACATACCAACCATAATAATGACGGGCAGTATAAATAAACTAAATATTAATTTTTTATCGGTAAATACCCTGGTAAATTCTTTTTTAATTATATATTTTACTCCACTCATGTTATGCTTCCTCCTGATTATATTCTTTGTAAAGTTCGAAGAATGCATCTTCTAAATCCTTTGTACCTGTTTGAACTAATAATTCCGGAATGGTTCCTTCAGCTACCTTTCTGCCATTGATGATGATTCCTACCCTGTCACAAAGTTTTTCTGCTTCTGACATAATATGCGTAGATACAATTACCAGTTTACCCTGATCCCTTAATACTTTTAAATAATCCGTAACGCTTCTGGCAGTTACGATATCCAGTCCATTAGTTGGCTCATCGAATATAACAACTTCCGGATCATGAACTAAGCTTACAGCTATAGAAGCCTTTTGCTTCATACCCGTAGATAACTCTTCGATTTTTTTATCTTGAAAATCAAAAATATCAAATTGTTTGAATAACATATTTCTTCTTTCATTAATGGTTTTATCATCCATTCCATGGAGTTTTCCAAAAAAGTTAAACATATACTTTGGTGAAAACTGAGGATCTAACTTTATTTCATTGGTTAAGAAGGCAATAGATTCTCTTACTTTTTCTGAATTCTTTATAGTATCATTTCCACATACCTTTATGGTTCCATCTGTTGGCTTTAATAAGGTTGCTACACATCTAAGTGTAGTTGTTTTACCTGCACCATTTGGACCTAGTAAACCGTAAAGTTCTCCTTTCTTAGCCGATAGAGATATATTATCTACCGCCTTTTTCATATTTTTCTTGGTTTTTTGCTCTTTCATCTGTTTCTTGGATAGCTTATAAACCTTTGTTAAATTACTTATCTCAATCATCTTTATACCCTTTCCCTATGTATTTTTTTCAACATTGCCGTTACCAAAATTCTATAAATCTTTAATAATAGATATTTTAAAGATATACCAGACTTTTCCTTATGTCAATATTTGAAAACAATTCTTAATATAAACTTAAACAATATTTATTGCTAAACCAGCTATATACAAAATATCTTTACAAAAAACCATAAATATTTTATTAAAATATTGTCGTAACTGTCCTTTTATTATCCGATATTCTGTGCTATACTATTGATAATTGTGGGTAATTATATTGCCCTTTTTACTTATGCCATTTTTGCAAAAGCAACATGACAATTTGAACCAATAAACTCTGTCTGACTTTCAAACAGATTGCATAATAAATATTACAAAGGAGTAATATCATATGAAACTAGGATTTGATCCTCAAAAATACATTGAAGAACAATCTAAATTTATTCTGGAGCGGGTAAATAATTATGACAAGCTTTATTTAGAGTTTGGTGGTAAATTAATAGGCGATAAACATGCTAAGAGAGTTCTTCCAGGATTTGATGAAGATGCAAAGATTAAGCTTCTTCAAAAATTAAAGGATAAAGCAGAAATTATTATCTGTGTATATGCGGGAGATATTGAAAGAAATAAAGTACGTGGGGATTTTGGTATTACTTATGATATGGATGTATTAAGATTAATTGATGATCTTAGAACCTTTGACTTGGAAGTAAATAGTGTAGTCATTACCCGTTATAGCGGACAACCAGCTACTACTGTATTTATAAACAAATTAGAGCGCAGAAATATAAAAGTTTATACCCATATAGCAATTGAAGGTTACCCAACTGATGTTGATACTATTGTAAGCGAAGAAGGTTATGGTAAAAATCCTTACATTACAACTACAAAACCTATTGTAGTCGTAACTGCACCAGGTCCGGGAAGTGGTAAACTGGCAACTTGTTTAAATCAGCTTTATCATGAATATAAGAGAGGAAATTTTTCTGGATATTCCAAGTTTGAAACTTTCCCAGTATGGAATGTTCCACTAAAGCATCCTCTTAATGTGGCTTATGAAGCAGCAACGGTTGATTTAAAAGATGTTAATATGCTGGATTATTTTCATTTTGAAAAATATAACCAGGTAGCAGTAAATTATAACAGAGACTTGGAAATGTTCCCAGTTATAAAAAGAATTATTGAAAAAATTACAGGAGAAGAATCCATTTACCAATCCCCTACCGATATGGGTGTAAATCGTGTAGGCTTTGGAATAATAGATGATAATGTGGTTGCAGAAGCTTCCAAACAGGAAATCATCCGCAGATACTTTACCACTGCCTGTGACTTCAAAAAAGGATTAATTGATGAAGAAGGTTTAAATCGAATGAAAGTCATTATGGAGGAAGTAGGCTTAAAGCAAGAAGATAGAGGGCCGGTGCTTCCTGCAAGAGAATATATGTCAAAACTAAAAACAGGCTCTTCAGATTCAGAAAGGACTCCTGTTATTGCTTTCCAATTACCAGATGGTACAATGATTACCGGAAAAGGATCCTCCTTAATGGATTGTTGTTCTGCCGCCATTTTGAATGCAATTAAGTATATGGCTGGGATTGCAGATGAAATATATCTGCTTTCACCGTTAATCTTAAATACCATTCAGGACTTAAAAAACAAGAAATTAAAGAATAAAATTGCTTCACTAAACGCAGATGAAATATTAATTGCTTTAAGCATCTCCGCTGTTACCAATCCAACTGCTCAATTAGCTTATGATAAGTTAACCGAACTTAAAGGTGTACAAGCCCACGCCACTGTAATGTTAAACAGGCGCAGTGAACAATTACTCCGGGACCTGGAAATAGACGTTACCAGCGATCCATATTATCCATCGGAGAATTTGTACTATATCTAAGAGGGTGCTTTACTACACTTATATTTGATTTGCATGCCAAAACTCTAATATAGTTTTTGAATGAATATAAGAGTTTTGACTCACAAATCATATTTTCCTTTAAACACAATGTTTGATTCTTCCTATATATTAAAAGGCTATAAAATAAATGGATTTTGCCAATTTATTTTATAGCCTTTTTCTTATTGTCTTTAAAATTCCTATCTCTTACTACCTTTAAAATTCCTAATTATTTATTGCTATCTGGGGTTTTTTCCTTCGTTGTATCTGCCGGGGTATCTCCTTTAGTATCTCCCGTAGTTTCACCAGCCGTTTTTCCTGCTTCCTTCTTTTGGGAAGCTGCTTCCTTTTCTTTGGAAGCTGCGTTCTTTTCCTCAGCAGCTTTTTCTTCTGCTTTCGCTTTTGCTTCTTCTGATACAAAAGTGAAGGAATCCCATAATTCATCATTTACTTTTACTTTTACTTCTTTTTGCCATTCCGTGTATAGTTTTTGGAAAGCATCAGATTGCCTTTGTTTTATAATATCTTCTTTCTTCGCTTGAGTTGCATCTTCATTAAAATCACTTACACAATATAGAATGTGATATCCATAATCGGTTTCAACAATATCACTTACTTCACCTGGTTTCATTGCAAAAGCTGCTTCTTCAAATGGTTTTACCATCTGACCTTTACCAAAAGTATATTCTACGTTAGAATCTTCTGTATTGTCTTCCGCTAATTTTTTAAAATCTTTCGTCTTTTTTGCTTCTTTTAATAACTTCTCTGCCTTTTCACGAGCTGCTGCTTTTTCTTCCGGGGAAAATTCTACCGTTTTACCGTCTTTATCAGTCTTTTGAGTCTTGATTAATAGATGTTGAATTGTAATTTGTTTTGCTTCTTCGTCAGAAACTTCAGTATTTACATCTAAAGTTGCTGCTTCATAAACTTTTTGCTTTAATAAATCATCTCTGAATATATTGGTTACAATCTCTTCTGTAATACCATACTTAGCTTTATCTTCATCTGTTATACCGGCTAAAAATTTAGTTGTATTTTCTTTAATTTGCGCTTCTTCATCTTCTGAAATAGAAACATTATATTTATCTGCTTTTTGACCAATAATCTTGTTTTGAACCATCATATTCATAATATCTTGTTTTGCCAATGCTTCAAAAGTCTGACCGCCGCCAAAATCATATCCCCATACATCCGGGCCATATTGCTTTTCTACCTGAGCTTGAAATGACTTAAAGTATGCCATTGCTTCACTATACGAAACTTTTTTATCTCCAACAGAAACAACTTCTTTTTCAAATAATTTATTATCTGCCTCTGTTCCTTTCTCATCTGTTCCTTTTTCTTCTTGTTTTGTACTTGTTTCGTTATTCTTTTTATCGTCAGACTTTGAACAACCTACAGCAAAAACCATAATTGATGATAAAAGTCCTAAGTACACTAATTTCTTTGTTATTTTCTTCATTCTTTCCTCTTTCTTGCCCAATTCAGTCTATTTTTAAGAAAGTTACAGGCACAAATTATGTTTGTACTACACAACATAAGTTTCATTATAATTTAATTCTCCCCATCAAGCAATAGTTTTAAGTCATTTAATAGTTTTTTCACATTTTCAAAAATACTTAAAGTATCTATTTTTCCTTTTAATACTTTCTTTAAATCATAAGTAAAATAGGGGTTTGCTTCCATGGTTAGTTTTAAAGCAGGCTGATATTTCTCAATTAATTGAGGAAACTGATCCACTTTTAGTTTTGCCTTATTATACATAACCAGCTTAACCTGATCGTTTTTGTGTACCAGGGAAGAGATGTATACACTATGACACATTGACTTTATAAGGGCAATATTTAATAAATTATTAACAGAAGAAGGCATATCCCCAAAACGGTCCAGTAATTCCTCCTGCATGTCAAGTAAATCTTCTTCATTACCAATCTCTGCAATTCGTTTGTATACATCCAGTTTTTGAAACTCACTCTTAATATAAGTAGCAGGAATAAATGCATCAATATCTATATCCACAGTGGTATCAAAAGTTTCTTCCTCTACCGAGTCGCCTTTCATAGCCTGTACTGCATCATTTAGCATCTTACAGTACAAATCATATCCTACTGCTTCCATATGTCCGCTTTGCTGTGCACCAAGGAGATTTCCTGCACCACGGATTTCTAAGTCCCTCATGGCAATCTTAAAACCAGAACCAAGTTCAGTAAATTCTTTAATGGCTTGGAGACGTTTTTCCGCTATCTCCTTTAGCATCTTATCTCTTTTATACATTAGAAATGCATAAGCGGTTCGATTGGACCTTCCAACACGTCCTCTTAATTGATATAACTGTGATAAGCCCAGTCGGTCTGCATCATCAATAATCATGGTATTTACGTTGGAGATATCAAGTCCGGTTTCAATAATGGTTGTAGAAACCAGTACATCGATTTCTCCATTAATAAAATCAAACATAATACGCTCCAGTTCCCTTTCGCTCATCTGACCATGGGCAAATGATACATTGGCCTCTGGTACTAATTTTGCAATCCTTGCTGTAACCTCATCAATGCCATTAACACGGTTGTACACGTAATATACCTGTCCACCTCTTGTTAATTCCCTGATAATGGCTTCCCTTATAATTTCATCATTATGCTCTAATACATAAGTTTGAATTGGCATTCTGTCTACTGGAGGTTCATCCAAAACACTCATATCCCGAATTCCAATTAAGCTCATATGCAGAGTTCTTGGTATTGGAGTAGCGGTTAAGGTTAGCACATCTACTTCACCTTTTAACTTTTTAATTTTCTCTTTGTGAGTTACACCAAATCTTTGCTCTTCATCAACGATTAATAAGCCTAAATTTTTAAATTGTATATCCTTTGACAAAACCCGGTGAGTACCAATTATAATGTCCAGGCTTCCTTTCTTTAACTTCTCAATAATCTTCTTTTGCTGGGCAGGTGTACGAAAGCGGGATAGCATATCAATGCTGATTGGAAAATCCATCATTCTTTGTACAAACGTGTTGTAATGCTGTTGAGCCAATATAGTAGTAGGTACTAGGATAACTACCTGTTTCCCATCCGAAACCGCTTTAAATGCAGCACGAATGGCAATCTCGGTTTTACCATAGCCAACGTCTCCGCAGATTAAACGATCCATAATCTTCTTACTTTCCATATCCCGTTTTGTCTCTTCTATAGCCCGAAGCTGGTCATCTGTCTCTTCATAAGGAAACATTTCCTCAAATTCATTTTGCCATACCGTATCCGGACCAAACTGATAGCCTTCTTTTGACTGTCTTGCAGCATAAAGTTCTACTAATTCCTTAGCAATCTCTTTTACTTCACCTTTGACTTTTGCTTTCGTTCTCTTCCATTCCGGAGAGCTTAACTTATTTAATTTTGGTTTTCTTGTATCTGCACCGGCATACTTTTGTATTACATCAAGACCTGTTGCAAGTATATATAATATGCCGCCTCCGGCATATTCAATTTTAATATAATCTTTCGTTACATTATCCACTTCAATCTTTTCGATACCTTTATAGATACCTAATCCATGGTTTTCATGAACTACATAATCACCAATATTTAAATCCGTAAAGTTTTGAATCTTCTTACCATCATATTCTTTAATTTTACGTTTCTTCTTTTTCTCAGCACCGAAAATATCACTTTCTGATATGATTACAAACTTAATAAGTGGATATTCAAAACCTTTGTGAATACTTCCATAAGCAGTCATAATCTCACCTTTTTGAATGACGCGGTCCATATCTTCACTATAAAAGGCAGTTAAATCATGCTCTCTTAAATCTTCGCTAAGTCTTTTTGCCCTGGTTCTGGAACCGGATAGTAGGAGAATACGATAACCGTTTTTCTTCCACTTTGCTAAATCCTTTATCAGGACATCAAAATTATTATTATATGGATTTACAGACCGAACAGTAAAGTCATATTTACATTTGGTAGTAAAAAAGGTTGTCTTATAATCCATAGTGCTTAGTAATATAGTATTCTTGCGGTTTATATTGGCAAGAAGTTCTTTGTAGCTATAGATAACGTCACTTTGTCCGGGAAGAATATAACCTTTTTCAATTCTGCCAATCATACCCTCTCTAAACTCTGTTTCCACAGCTTCCCCTTTTTCAATAATTCTTGTAGGTTCATCCAAAAACACAATGGAATTGTCTTCCTGAAAGTAGTCAAATAAAGAAACCGTTTTTTCATAAAAATAATTGATATAACTATCAATACCTACGGAACCTTGGAAATTAACTATGTTTTCTTTAAATTCTTCAATAATACTTTTAATACGTGCAGCTTCTTCTGTTTTAAATTGTTCACGTAGCTTTGTTACATATTGTTTTGTCTCATCATCTATTTTTTTTATACCTTGTATCATTCTATCCCTGCTCAGAATCATTTCTGCCGCTGGGTAGACTTTAAGGCTCTTTACATTCTCAATGGAGCGTTGACTGTTCACATCAAAGGAACGAATGGAATCAACTTCATCCCCCCATAGTTCTATACGAAATGGGCAGTCTTCCGTAGGAGGATAAATATCTAAAATACCTCCTCTGACTGCAAATTCTCCAGGACCTTCCACCTGTCCCAGTCTTTCATAACCCAGATGTATCAGTTTCTCCTGAAGCTTAGTAAAATCAATGGTACTGGCTTCCTCTATGGTAATTACTGATTCTTTCAGAAAATCCAGAGGAAGAATTTTATCCATACCACCATCTAATGTTGTAATAATAGTTACCGGTTCTTTTTCAATGAGCTTTCTTAAAATCTTAAGCCGGTCCTTTACAAGGGCATTACCATGAATATCAACACTGTAGAATATAATGTCCTTGGCCGGATATATATAAACGTTTTTATCGTAAAGCCTATAATCTTCATATATTTCCCTGGCTTTCAAATCGCTGTAAGTTATGATTAATTTCCACAGATAGCCTTCACCTAAACCACTGATGATATGACATTTCTGTGAATCAATACAACCTGTAACTTGCACCGGCGTGTTTTTTAATTTTAAGTTGTCTCTAATGTCATTAAATTCTTTTAATTCCTTCAGAGGGGAAGTAAAGGTTTTCAAATTGCTGCCTCCTTTATAGACACCTATTCCTGAGATTTTCTAATCAAATATGCAAAATTCCATGCTAAATCAAGGATAATATTAAAATCAATTTATCCCTTTCATTGTATCTTATTTATTTTCTATTATATATATTCATTGCGGCAGACATTCCATCTGTAATAATTGACTTTACTGCTTCTGAAGTTCTTTTTAAAGCATCACGAATAACGGGCTCTTCTTCTTTTGGAAAACGTGCCAGTACATAATCTGCCAGGTCCCAATCCTTGGGTTTATCGCCTACTCCTACTTTGATTCTTGGGAATTCTTCCGTACCCAGATGGCTGATAATATTCTTAATTCCGTTATGCCCCCCTGCACTTCCTTTACTTCGAAGACGAAGTTTGCCAACATCTAAACTAATATCATCATAGATTACTATAATTTCTTCATTGGATACTTTGTAAAAGTCTACAAGTTCCCTTACGCTTTCTCCACTTAAATTCATGAAAGTCTGAGGCATGGCAAGTACAACCTTTTCACCGTCAATGTATCCTTTTCCACATAAAGCTTTATGTTTTTTAAAATCCAAAGGAATATCATAATCATCAGATATTCGCGTTAATGCATCAAATCCAATATTATGCCTGGTTGCTGCATATCTTTGATCCGGATTTCCCAATCCTATAATAATGTGCATAATTACACCCACTGCATATCGCAAGTTTCTTTGCGATACTGCCCTTCATATATAGTGTGAAAGAATTTCTTTCGTGGCATCCTTTCATTCTTAATTTTTCATTCACACTTCCAGCTATGATGCCGCTTTATGGCATCTCAAATAATGATAAAGTAGTTCAAAATGAAAATTCCAATGCATCTTTTCCTAAGTTCATTTTAAAATTCTTTCCAATAGAAAACTTGGTCTTATATTTGTGAAAATACTTTTTCTTCCTATCTAATCACTATAGGAAGATGCTGCCGATGCCGCAGAGGCACTGGATATGGCAATAATCATAGCCGTTTGTTCTGCAATAATCAAATTGGTTATACTGTTAGTCAGAGTCATGGTAAGGGAATTCTTCTTTATGTCTTTTAGATATTCATCCACTACCAGTACCGAGCTGAATAAAGTTCGATCCTGCTTCGAAATGGACCATCTTCCGAAACCTTTTTTCTCTAACAAATACTGATTCACCTCTGCGATTTCATCGGTTATCTTCTCCACGTCTTCACTAATCAATACTAGTATACCAAGATTGGAAAGATTATGATATTTTGAAATCTTGCACCCTTTTCTATTCAGGCTTTCAAATACTTTTAATACTCTATCACATTTGCTTTCAGCCTGTTCCTCACCCATAGCAAGAACATGGGTTAAAGACTGAAGTTCATTACCTGCGCCAAAGCTTTTCTTTAATAACTCATAGCAAAACTCCATATCTTTTATTGCCTCAGCAACTTCCAAATCTGTGGCAGCTAACATTGCTGCATATCCATAGTCATCAGAGGAGGTTAAAAATTTATGTTCTCTTTTCATTGAATCATAGAATTCTTTTGCTCTGTTAATAACTGCTGGCACATTCTCATCTTCTGTTTGTTTTGCCACAGAAAATGCTGCTAAAGTCAAATAAGGCGAAGAGTGAAAACCGATTTTTTTCATTTCTTCATACACTCTTTTTGTTTTTAAAAACATACTTTCCGGATTCTGTTCCAGTGAAAATAAAGTTGATAAAACAAAAAATGATATATCCTTAAAATTTGAGAATATCCCTGTATTATTCTTAATAATTTTTTTTGCATTTCTAATAGCTTCTGTATCTGCCTTTAAACCGGCATTGGTACAAATAATACCGGATAGCCGTAACATCATAGAATATTCCCATTTAAAATTATCCTTTAATATCTGATAGTTTTCTGTAAATAAATCACATTTGTATTGTAGATTGTCACTTAACATATCTAACTCCTCCTCTTCCATAAGAAAAGACCACATTAGCAATACCTCAAAAATATGCACACAACAACGCTACACCTATACCAAAATATATGTGCAGCGTCGTTTCATATAGTTATCATTATAAATCATTGATATTTTTATCGCAATAGTTTTTCTAACATTGGGAAAAGCCGAATAAATTGGATATTATAAGCTAAATTGCAACAATTAGATAAATCTTTAGATAAATCTTTTACTCAAAAAAAGACAATCTAACCTTGTTAAACTTAATATTTTATGTTTTACTTATAATAGTTGATTAAGTCAGGAGCTTTAACGCCCTAATTGTAGTATTTATTATATGAACATAGCAGTTTTATAAAATAATGAGGTGATATGATGGCTGCTGAAATTACATTAGAAGGAATTTTAAAAGAACTATATAATATATCCGGCTTTCGAATCAGTATCTACGATACCGAATTTAACGAGGTGATTGCCTATCCCAAAAACTTAAGTTGCTTTTGCAGTCTTGTTCAAAAGTCTTTGGAAGGAAAGCAAAAATGCGTACAAAATGACATCAATGCTTTTGAAAAAGTACAATCATTAAAAGATGTTTATATATACAAATGTCACTTTGGTTTGTGTGAAGCAGTTACCCCCCTTTATAGCTTTGGAACTTTAACTGGTTACCTGATGATGGGCCAGTACTTAGACGATTATTCCGAATCCAAAAACAATTCCTTTTTTGCTGCATTGCCATATGTAGAAGATAAGAATGATTTATCGGAAGCCTTAAAACAAGTCCCTGTCAGTTCCAAAGAAACCATTCAATCAGTAATTACAATAATGAATGTTTGTGCTCAATATATTACTTTAAGCAATCGGCTAAATCTTCAAAAACAAGATTTGGCAATGGAGATAAAAAGATATCTTGACCTTAACTATAGCAAAAAAATCACCATTGATTTACTCTGCTCACACTTTTTCTGCTCAAAATCAACATTGCATACCCATTTTAAACTAAAGTTTAATCAAGGTATCAATCAATACTTAACAAAAATTCGTATTCAACATGCAGAAAATTATCTAAGAAATAGTAAGAAAACCATTGGGGAGATTACCTCATTATGTGGATTTTCCGACCAAAACTATTTTACGAAAGCATTTACAAAACATAAAAATATGTCTCCTACTGATTTTCGAAAAAGCTGCGAGTAATGGGAGTAAGAAGATAGATTGTTGTTATATTATCTTATATTTACCTTTGTAAACTTATATCAATCATATGTTTACTAAAGTAAACATTATGGTATAATAAGTAGCAAAGGAGGGTTTTGCTATGAGTATAAAATATGGCGGATTATTTAATTTATTAAAAGATAAAGGAATATCGAAAGTTCAGTTAAAAAATAAAATCGGACTTTCTTCTAAAACCCTGGCAAAGTTATCAAAAAATGAGTATGTGTCTATGAAAGTAATTGATGATATTTGCAGAGAATTACACTGCCAACCCGGAGATATATTAAACTACGAAAGTGAAAAGCCTATGAGTAATATACTAAAACAGTTAAAAGAAGAAAAAGCCATGAAATTAAAAGGTGGACTATATCACCTTACTCAGATTAAAATGGCTTATAACACCAATCGTATAGAAGGAAGTAAGTTATCTGAAGACCAAACCCGCTATATTTATGAAACAAATACCATAGCACTTGAGGAACAGGAAACTGCAAATATTGACGATATTATAGAAACTCTAAATCACTTCCAATGCTTTGACTTTATGATTGATTGCGCAGAAGACCCTCTCTCTGAAACCATAATCAAGAAGTTCCATGAAATACTAAAGAATAATACCTCTGATAGCCGCAAAGACTGGTTTATGGCAGGTGAATATAAAAAGAAACCAAACATGATAGGAGACAGTAAAACAACACCTTCCTCTAAAGTCAGCACAGAAATGGCATATTTAATAAAAGAATATACCAGCAAATCAAATATCACCCTAAATGATATTATAGAATTTCATCATACATTTGAAACCATTCATCCTTTTCAGGATGGAAATGGACGCGTAGGAAGATTGATTATGTTCAAAGAATGCTTAAACTATGGAATTCTCCCATTCATTATAGAAGAAGAACATAAATTATTCTATTATCGAGGGCTTAAAGAATATAAAAACGAAAAAGGCTATCTGACGGATACTTGTCTATCTGCCCAGGATAGATATGAGAAAATAGTTGATTATTTCATGAACCAAGAATCAGTGGGGATTTAATTTACTCTTATAGATATAAAAAACCCCAAAAGTGAAATAGCATTTCGGAGTTTAACTTATTTACAATTTCATTTCTATCTATTTTATTTGTCCATAAAACCATTATGTAAGTTAATTAATGAATAAACAGCTTTGCCCCCATAAACTTAAATTGACCTTCGAGGGTGTGGGACGCTATATGTTTCATGTGACTTTGGGAGAATTCCCAATGGTTCTTATACCATAGAAATCGCGCCAATCAGTGAAAATGGGGCTGTCTGAGGTGGCAACGCCACCGAGTTCTCCATTTTCACTGATGTTATAAGCGATTCCTATGGTATTAGAACCATGGAATTCTCCAAGTGGAACATGAAACATATAGCGTCCCATACCCTTGAAGGTCTCTAAAAATTACATCGGGCAAAGCGTCCTTAGCGTCCTTAGCGTCCTATATATTATTTAATTACTGTCTATACCCATCCGGATTATGACTCTGCCAATTCCATGCGTCCTGGCACATCTTTTCAATGTCGTATTTTGCCTCCCAGCCTAATTCCCTCTTTGCTTTCTCAGGATTGGAATAACATGCTGCTACATCTCCTGGACGACGGTCAACAATTTGATAAGGAAGCTCTTTTCCACATGCCTTTTCAAAAGCATGAATCATCTCTAATACAGAATAACCTCTACCAGTTCCTAAATTATAAATGTATACACCAGGATTACCAGCCTTTTTCTCAATCGCTTTTAGATGGCCAAGGCTTAAATCAACTACATGGATATAATCTCTTACACCAGTACCATCAATAGTAGGATAATCATTACCATATACACTTACTTGCTTTAATTTACCTGTAGCAACTTGTGCAATGTAAGGCAGAAGATTATTAGGGATTCCGCTTGGATCTTCTCCAATACGTCCGCTTTCATGGGCTCCAATTGGATTAAAGTAACGAAGAATTACAATGGAGAATCTGGAGTCAGACACATATAAGTCTTGTAAAATCTGTTCAATCATTAACTTAGTAGTTCCATATGGATTGGTTGTAGATAGCGGGAAATCTTCTGTAATAGGTAATTTCTCAGGTGTTCCATAAACCGTCGCAGATGAGGAAAATACAAGATTAAACACTTCATGCTTTTGCATACAATCAAGTAAATTGAAAGTACCTGTTAGATTATTATGGTAATATCTTAAAGGAATATGGACAGATTCTCCAACAGCTTTTAAACCTGCAAAATGTATTACTGCATCCACCTTATTTTTATCAAATATCTCATCCAATGCACTATAATCTAATAAATCCACCTGATAAAATAATATACTTTTTCCTGTTAATTCTTCTACACGCTTGAGAGATTCTTCGCTGGAATTGGATAAATTATCAACAACAATAACATCATGTCCTGCATTTAATAGCTCCAGGCAAGTATGGCTTCCAATAAAACCTGCTCCGCCAGTTACCAATATATTCATAACAACACCTATACCTTTCCTTTTAATTTTGCCTCACAGGGCTTTTTAAACAATAGGTTCATATTTTGATTTGCGTATCAAAACTCTAGCATAGTTTATTGAATGAGTATAAGAGTTTTGACACGCAAATCTATATTAAAATGAAATATTTTCTATATATTCATTCTAATATAGTATACTATATTGTTCTATTTATTTCCATTGTTTTTTTAGGGGCTGTTACAAAATGAAAAATGTCATTCTGAGAACCTTAGTTTGAAGAATCCCACGTTAAACTATCATTCTGAGAACCTTAGTTCGAAGAATCTCACGTTAAACTGTCATTCTGAGAACCTTAGTTCGAAGAATCTCACATTAAAATGGGATTCTTCGCCACCTGGGCTCAGAATGACAGTTTTGCGACAACCCCTTTTTTAAATAAATCTCTTTTAATTATTTGCAATGGCTTCTTACTATCTCATTCATCATATCCATCTTTTCTTCCATATCAGCAACCAATTTAAATTGAGTTCTTGCACGGTCCAAATTATGATGTTCCCTGTGAATTTTAAAATAAGTATCTCCTTCAAGGTAATCAGTAAGGAATCGTATACCACACTCTAAAGTTAAAAGTTTTGCAGAAAAAGCAAGTAATTCATATTCTTTCTTTGTTAATGTTTCCCCTGCCTCACTTAGGAAACCATCTGTATATTCTTCAAATAAATTAATATCCATATAAACTTTAGATAAATCTGTTTCATCTTCTGCTGCAGAGCTTGCACCAAAACGGATACTGTCACCAAAGTCATAGAAAACAGAACCGGGCATTACTGTATCAAGGTCTATAACGCAGATACCTTCATTGGTTTCATTATCCATCATAATATTATTTAGCTTTGTATCATTATGGGTTACACGTAAAGGAATCTCTTTCTTTTCAATTAAGTCCACTACAATACTACAGTCATCTTTTCTGGATTTAACAAATTCAATTTCTTTCAGAACGTCTTTTACTCTTCCCATCTTATCTTCTGCCACTGCAATCTCAAAGTTTTTATAACGGTTTGCAGTATTATGGAATTTTTCAATGGTTTCTGATAAAGTCTCTGCCGGATAGTCAGATAATAGCTTCTGAAATCTGCCAAATGCTTTAGCAGAATTATAGAAAAGCCCTGGTTTTTCGGCAGACTGGTAACAAGTTGCATCTTCAATAAATAGATAAGCTCTCCAACATTCCTTATCCGTATCCTCATAGAATAACTTTCCGTCTTTAGTTTTTACAATGGTCAGCGTTTCCCTTTCTGGATTACCACCGGCTTCTATAATTTTTTTACGTAAATGATTGGTTACACCTTCAATATTTTTCATTAATGCTAAAGGATCTTTTAAAATGCTTGTATTAATACGTTGCAAAACATAGCGAATTGGAGGTTCCGTCTCTCTTCTAAAATATACTGCATAGGTTGAATTAATATGACCCTGTCCAAGTGGCTCAATGTAAATAAACTCACCTGCAAAGTCAAATTTGTCCACAATTTCTGCTGTTATTTTAGCCTTCATTGTTCTGTTTTCCATATCATATTCCTTTCTTTTGGTTTTGGTGCCTGGCACCATTTATTCCATTTATTAATTCCACAAATTTTCCGGGTAGACACCATTTTCAATTTGTTTACTGATAAATTTCACGATTTCTTCTTTATCCTCATGATAAGTTACGCCATACCATTTTGCAGTTGTATGAAGTACTTTAACATCACATTTCCCGTTATCAATTAAATTTTGTACGACAGATGGTAAAAAGAATTCCGCTTTACTTAAAGTGCTTACATCTTGTTTAAAGAAATCCTTCATCTGTTTTTCTATTTCTACAAAAATATCCGGTGTAAAGCCCCAGCAGTTCATAGATACGGTGCTGTCAGAATCTATTGTCGTCCAGCCATCACCTTCCTCATAAAATTGAACTTTTCCGCCATTGTATTGTATCTTAGTTCTTTCTATTACATTCTTAAGGTAATTGTTTTCATCAGTTGTACATACACCTCTGGCAACATGGCCATTTTCTGTTAAAGTATTCTTTAAGATAAAACCAGCCATTGCAAAATGATATTTATTGCCGGCTTCTCCCTTTTCTTTTAGGAAGTCAGCTAACTGTATAAAAGAATCTCTTCCATAGAAATCATCTGCATTAATAACAGCAAAGTTTTCATTTACCAAATCCTTGCAGCTATAAACAGCATGTGCAGTTCCCCATGGTTTCGTTCTTCCTTCTGGTGTAACTGTTCCTTCTGGAATTGTATCTATTTTTTGAAATGCATATTTAACATCTACTAATTTCTCAACACGTTTACCTACAGTGTCGCGAAATACATCATAGTTCTCTTCTTTTATAATAAATACAACCTTATTAAAACCTGCTTTAATAGCATCATAAATGGAATAATCAATAATGAATTCACCATGTTTACCAACAGGATCAATTTGTTTTAAGCCGCCATATCTGCTTCCCATTCCTGCTGCCATAATCACTAACGTTAAATTATTTGTTTTACTCATAGTATCCTCCTTCTAAATGTACAATAACTAGGCTTATCTATGTGTTCGTCTATATTTTAAGTATTTCTCTTATATACTATTTTATTTAATAAGAAGAAAAATTGCTATGAAATATAGTATGATTATTAGTAAATTTGTTTGATGTTATATTATTTTACGGTTTTAATTGATTTCACTAACATCTTTTCTTACTTCCTATCATACATGGCAAATGGCAATAAAAAGCCAAGGATAGGTATTGAAATACAAATTCTTGGCTTGTTTAGCTTATTCTTTTTAATTGACCTTCAAGATTAATGTCAGCACTTGTTACTTTTTATAACTTTCTTTACTCATAACATATTCCTTATTAAATTCCTCTATTTGAAACTCCTCATCCCTTACATGACCCGGAAAATCTTTCTCTGCCTTTAAGAAAAAATCATATGTCAATATATCTTCTCCATTCCAAGTCAGAGGATCATCCCAGGTACTATCAAAATTATACCATTTACCATCTAAATATACGATATTCCATCCATGAGCTTCCCCATTTCCGGTTCCCGTTATAACTCTGCAGGGAATTCCTGCTTCGGTAAGCATTTTATAAGCCAAGGTCATGTAACCCTGACAGGTAGAGGTTTTTTCAAATAAGTTATCATAAGCAGAATATTTTTTCATATTAGTATCATAAGATGCATTTTCTACAATAAAATCATGTATTTTCTTTATCTTATCATAATCACTAAGTTTTTCTATATTCCACTTATTAAAAAGTTTCTTAATCTTATCATCTACTTTTTTAGTTTCATCAGCAGTTTCATTATATTTAAACTGATAAGTAACAGTTAGAATTTTCCCCAACCCGCTAACTTGGGCATATATGCTTTCTACCTTATACTTAAGATAATCATAGTCACTGGAGGTTTTTTGGTCATCTATAGAATAGGCCAAGTTTATAGCCTCCTCTGTAAACCAATCTATACTATCGAATTCGCCAATATACTGAATTACAAATTCTTCTTTTCCCTCTAACAGTGCCTGTCGAATCTCACTAATAAAGTCTTCTTCATGGGTTCTTTCTGTTGTCACCACATCATATACCCATTCAATTACTTTATATCTATCTTCAAGTTTATATATTAATATAGCTAATAAAGCTATGGTGATAACGGTTTTTATAAATTTTTTCACAAAAGGCTCCCCTATCATTTTTATATAAATATCTGGCTTTCATTATATCTTATTTTTGATTCAATAACCATAAGAAAATAAAGTTATAGTTACAGTTCCGCCTGCGGGATGCCATATCTGAACTGTGGCAGATAATAAGTAAACTACAAAATAAAAGGAAGAATTACTTTACAGCATTCTTCCTTTTACATATTATTGTTTAGAATAGCAGATACCATTAAGGTTTGTTTGCAAAATAAAAAATGTCATTCAGAGCAGACTTTACCACTCCGAGCAAGCTTTGTCATCCTGAGCAGACTTTGCCGCTCCGAGCAAGCTTTGTCATCCTGAGCAAGTTTTGTCATCCTAAGCAAGTTTTGCCATCCTGGGCAAGCTTTGTCATCCTGAGCAAGCTTTGTCATCCTGAGCAGACTTTACCGCTCCGAGCAAGCTTTGTCATTCTGAGCCGCAGGCGAAGAATCCCACTTTAAAATGAGATTCTTCGCCTTTTGGGCTCAGAATGACAGTTTTTGCAACAACTCCACTACCTTCTAAATGCTACTTTCTTTCACTAGAAAATACTCTTATTATCTCTTTTATTCTACTGCAGCTTCTTCTACATTTACTTCAGCAGCTGCTTCATAGCTTTCTAAGATAATCTTTTGAATCTTATCCCTAGTTTCAGAATTGATTGGATGTGCGATGTCGCGGTATTCACCGTCTCCAGCTTTGCGGCTTGGCATTGCTATAAATAATCCCTTTTCACCTTCAATTACTTTAATATCATGAACAACAAATTCATTGTCCATGGTAATTGAAACAACCGCCTTCATTTTTCCTTCTTTGCTTACTTTGCGAACTCGCACGTCAGTAATTTGCATTTTGTAAGTCCCCCTTCTGAGTTTATCTTTGGTTTTTTATAGATAAAATTATTTATCTTAACGAATTTAGGTACCTACAGGAATCTGTAGGATTTTATAAAACATATCTATTATTTTTCTCAACTACAATCTTAATTTCTCCATCTTCTCCCATGTAATTAGAGTTAGCACGAATGGTACATCGACTTTCTACAATACAATTTTCAATATGGGTATTGTTTCCTATATACACATCGTTCAAAATAATAGAATTCTTAATAGTACAGTTATTGCCTATGTATACTTTTTTGTATAATATGGAATTTTCCACTTGACCATTAATAATACAGCCGCTTGAAATTAAGCTGTTTTTCACATTGGAACCCTGATTGTATTTGGCAGGAGGTAAATCCTCCACTTTTGAATATATATCCGGATACTGTCTAAAGAAATAATTCCTAATATCTTTCTTCAAAAAATCCAGGTTTGTCCTATAAAAAGCTTCTACAGTGGAGATATTATTCCAATAAGTATCCATGGTATAAGCATATACTTTCTTAACATCCTTATATCGGATTAGAATATCCTTTACAAAATCAAATCGCACTTCGTCTGCTGCTTTTTCTAACAGCTCAATTAATTGGCGCCTGCGTATAATATATATTCCAGTAGACACAGTATTGGAATCTGTAACAATGGGTTTCTCATCAAACTGTATGATTCGTCCATCTTCCTCTGCTTTAATAACACCAAATCTACTGGCATCTTCCTCCTCAGGAAGTTTCGTACATACTACCGTAATATCTGCTCTTTTATTAATATGATATTCCAGCACTTTATTATAATCTAACTTATATATACCATCTCCTGATGCAATAACTACATAAGGTTCATGGCTCTTTTTTAAGAAACTGATATTCTGATACATGGCATCTGCTGTTCCACGATACCAGAAGCTGTTTCTTGCTGTTATAGTAGGTGTAAAAACGAATAAGCCCCCTTGTTTTCTTCCAAAATCCCACCATTTTGAAGAATTTAAATGTTCATTTAAAGATTTTGCATTATATTGTGTAATTACTGCAACTTTATGAATGTGGGAATTGGACATATTGCTTAATACAAAGTCGATTGCACGATAGCTTCCGGCGATAGGCATGCCTGCAATCGCTCTTTTGTTGGATAGTTCTCTCATCTTATTGCTATTCCCACCTGCTAAAACTAAGCCTATTGCTTTCATAGTCTGTCACCTGCCTTAATCAAAGTTTCTCCGCTTTCAAGAATTCCGTTTGGATAATCTTCCGGCAGGGTAACCCCTTCAATAGCTGTATTTTTACCAATCTTTACACCGGATGGTATCTTTGTATTTTCAGCCACTGTGACGAGACCAAAGGAATAAATATTAGGATATAATTTATTCGGCACTTCTTCCCCTACACCTAATTGTGTGTTGGCTCCAATCACTGCCCCTTCAGCAATGATGGATTTATTAATGATCACGCCATCTTCAATTACTGCTGCCTTCATAATAATAGAATCTCGAATAATAGCGCCCTGTCCAATTGTGACTCCGGAGCCGATTACAGAATTATATACTTCTCCATAGATTTCAGTTCCTTCGCCTATGATTGCTTTATCAATGATAGCAGTATCTGCAATAAATTGAGGTGGTATGGTATCAGCTTTGGTATAGATTTTCCAGAACTCTTCATATAAATTGAATTCGGGAATCAAATCTATCAGCTCCATATTGGATTCCCAGTATGAACCTAAGGTACCAACATCCTTCCAATATCCGTTATATTCATAAGCAAATACTCCATCACCTTTTTGATGACAATAAGGAATAATGTGTTTACCAAAATCACACCCCTTTTGTTCTGATAAGGCAATTAACGCATCCTTTAGTACATTCCATGAAAAAATATAGATTCCCATGGAAGCTAAATTACTTCGAGGTTGTGGTGGTTTCTCTTCAAATTCAATAATCCTCTTATTCTCATCAGTAATAACTACTCCGAATCTACTGGCTTCCTCCATTGGCACTGGTATGGTCGCTAATGTAATATCTGCATTCTTAGATTTATGATATTCCAGCATAATCTCATAATCCATCTTATAAATATGATCCCCGCCAAGAATCAGAACATAATCAGGATTATAATATTCCATATATTCTAAGTTTTGATATATGGCATTGGCTGTTCCAGTATACCACTCACTGCAGGTACTCTTTTCATAAGGAGGAAGAATAGATACACCGCCAATATTTCGGTCCAAATCCCAAGGTATACCAATTCCTATATGTGTGTTTAAGCGCAAGGGCTGATACTGAGTCAATACTCCAACCGTATCTACACCTGAATTGATACAATTACTAAGAGGGAAGTCAATGATTCTATATTTTCCCCCGAATGCAACTGCTGGCTTAGCTATATGGGATGTTAAAACTCCAAGTCTGGAGCCTTGTCCACCAGCAAGAAGCATAGCTATCATTTCTTTTTTAATCATCAAATCACCTCTTATTCAGTATGAGACTATTATACCATATATTTCTATTGTTGTGAATGAATTTTACAATAATTTTCGAATTATTTAAATCTTTTACTACATATTGTATATTGTAATTATTACAAATATAAAATTTCTATAAAACATTAACATAATTACTTTGCTATTATCATTAATTATAATATTCCATATATTATAGGAATACTATAATTCTAACCGGTTTTTAATTATTACAGTTTTGCAGAATGAAAAAGCAATAAAGTGGAATACTTTTTAATTATCAGAACTTTTGTAAGTATGGGCTTCCCCATTGTTTAAATTTTAATTGTATTTTTATAGGAAACGGTTATAATAACACTATGTAATTATATCTGACACATAAATCAGATATAAATCAATTAATTAAGAATAGGAAGTGTCTTATGTATCAAATCGATTTTAGCAAACCAAATAACGTACATTTTATTGGTATCGGCGGTATTAGTATGAGTGGTCTGGCCGAACTTTTACATACGATGGGTTTTCGTGTCAGTGGATCTGATTCAAAAATAAGTAAAATTGCAAAGCACTTAGAAAGTATCGGTATCAATATAATATATGGACAAAGGGCTTCAAATATTACACCTGATATGGAATTTGTCGTTTATACTTCTGCCGTTAAGGAAGATAACCCTGAATATCAGGCTGTTATACAGGCAGGTATCCCAATTATGGATCGTGCAGAACTTCTGGGTCAGGTAATGCTTCATTACACGGACTCCATTGCCATCGCCGGAACTCATGGTAAGACTACAACAACTTCCATGTTGTCTCTTATCCTATTAAAAGCAAATTTAGATCCAACTATTTCAGTAGGTGGAATATTGGATAATATCGGTGGAAATATCCGCATTGGGCATTCTGAACTTTTCATTACAGAAGCCTGTGAATATACCAACAGTTTCCTAAAATTTAATCCTGCAAGAAGTATTATATTAAATGTAGAAGCAGAACACCTGGATTTCTTTAAGGATTTAAATGATATCCGTAATTCCTTCCGCGAATTTGCAAAACGTCTTCCAAAGAATGGATTATTAATTATCAATGGGGATATTGAGAATGTAAGTTACTTTACAAAAGATTTACCTTGTAACGTGATAACCTACAGTGTAAATCACGAAAAGAGTCCTGTAGCAAATGCCTTAACTCACTATAGTGCAGCTAACGTAGACTTCGATGGCAAAGGCCACGGACATTATGATTTAATGGAAAATGGTAAACTGCTAACCCATATAGATTTAAATATTATCGGTATTCATAATGTTTCCAACTCCTTACCTGCTATTGCTCTGGCAAGAAGTTTGAATATATCTTTGGAGGTAATTAAAGAAGCTTTGTTATCTTTTGAAGGTACAGAACGTCGCTTTGAATATAAGGGTGAAGTAGGTGGAGTTACCATTATTGATGATTATGCACATCATCCTACCGAAGTAAGGGCAACCTTAGCCGCAGCTAAGAATTATCCTCATAAAACAACTTGGTGCGTATTCCAGCCACACACTTATACCAGAACAAAATCTTTCTTAAAGGATTTTGCAAAAGCTTTATCATTAGCTGATAAAGTTGTATTAGCTGATATCTATGCCGCCAGAGAAGTCAATCCTGGGGATATTTCATCAAAAGACTTACAGAATGAATTACAAAAATTAGGGGTAGAAGCCCACTATTTTCCAAGCTTTGGCGAAATCGAAAATTTTTTATTACAAAATTGTACTAACGGCGACTTGTTGATAACTATGGGCGCCGGAGACGTTGTAAACATTGGAGAGGCTCTCCTTGGTAAATAGTTATCCACATTATCCACAACCTTATCAACAATTTCATTGTGATATGGTTGTGGATTTTTTAGTTCACATAATAAATTTTATCCTCAACCAAATAAATAATCAAAACTTTAACGATTTCCTTTAAAACTAGCCATTTCCTCATATTACAACATTAATTAACATATTTCTTACACAGACTTATCCACATTATCCACAATGTCCACAAATGCCTTATGGGGAAGCTCTAACCCCACTTCACCTATTTCAATCTTTTGAAACCTATGATATAATGAGGCGGAATGAGGATAGTGCGAGACAAAGCACTCGCACGGCAAGCTAGTTTGCAAATTCCGATTGGAGCTATATATCATGAACACGTTTTTTGTTCATGATATAATGACCGTGACAAAGGTAAAATACGTGTTAATAGCAGAAGTTTTATAGTATGTATTCTGCATAGAAAGGCTTGGTATAAGAAATGAACACAATAACTTTACAATCCAATGGTACCTCTGAGAGTACTGTTATACCAAATATTTTTATAGACAGCTATATGCCCTCTGCAAATGGAGCTTATGTGAAGGTTTATATTTATTTACTACGTTGTATGGCCTCCGCAGACATGGAGATTACCATCTCTTCCATTGCTGATCATTTAGATGATACCGAAAAAGACATAATTCGAGCATTATGTTATTGGGAGAAGGTAAATTTACTTTCCCTGGTGAGAGATACTAATAATCAAATTGTATCCATTATCATTAGCGATTTATCTGCGACTAAAGATAATCAAAATACAGAAGAATTTGCAACTACATCTACAATTTCACCTGCAATCTCACCTATAACCCCGCCATCCGTTCCAGAAGAGATTGAGGCAGCTCCTATTCCGCCAAATCATATCTTTGACAAACCGACTTACTCGGAGGCGCAGATTAAACAGCTGACTGGCAATGATGAGGTGAAATGGTTACTAAATATTATTGAAATATACTTAGATCGTTTAATAAAGCCCATGGATCTCCAATTAATTTTATATTTGTATGAAAGTCTTGGATTCTCAGCTGAACTGATTATGTACCTTTATGAATACTGTGTATCCAAAAACAAGAAAAATCCATCTTACATAGAAGCAGTTGCCTTATCCTGGGCAGAAGAGGGTATTGATACCGTAGAAAAAGCGGAGGCAGCTACTGTCCTTTATAACAGTAATTACAACGCAGTAAATAAAGCATTTGGATTAAACAGGGCACCTGGTAATGTTGAAAAACAGTTTATTAATAAATGGCTGAACAAATTTGGCTTCTCCATTGACATTATTGTAGAAGCCTGCAACCGTACTATTCTTATGACGCAAAAACCAGATTTTAAATATGCGGATAAGATATTAGAGAACTGGTTTAAAAAAGGCGTGAAGGATTTAAGCCAAGTTGCTAAATTAGACGAAGAGCATGCTAAGAATGTAAACTCTAAGGCAAATTCAGCTAAAGTAATTCCAGTAACCAAACCATCCCAATCTAACCGCTTTAATGCATTTCCACAAAGGACTTATACTGACGAAGATTATTCTTCTATGGAGCAAAGGCTGCTAAATAAACAGTAGGAAATAGCCTGTCATTCTGAGCGTAGCGAAGAATCCCCACCATTCATAGTGGTGCTATTTGGCATTATAATTCAGTGCAATTTACTGCGAATAATCCCTTAAAAATAGATTCTTCGCAATAAATTGCTCAGAATGACATAATTCAATCATCATAAGAAAGGAATAAATATGCCATTAAAAAATTTTCAATATAATAAAATATTGCGAGATTATGATGCAAAGCAGCTGGAGAGTAAGCACAATTTAGACCTTCGTACGGAAGAGATATATAAAACCATTCCAGAGATGAAGGAAATTGACGATAAAGTCATAAGTAGTTCCATTGAAAGTGCAAGGCTTCTTTTATATGGTGATGAGGATGCCTTAAATTCATTGAAAAAAATCACCAAAGATGCCTCTAAGAAAAGGGCTCAGTTGTTAGAACAATATGGTTATCCAAAGGATTTTCTTCAGCCAGCCTATCATTGTCCGGATTGCAAAGATACTGGCTATATTGGTAAGGAAAAATGTCATTGCTTTAAGCAGGCTATCGTGGATATCGTTTATTCCCAGTCTAATATAAAAACTGCCATTGCTGTAGAAAACTTTTCCGCTTTCTCTTATGAATTTTATTCTGATGATTATGTGGAACCAAGTATAAAAATGACACCAAGACAAAATATTAAAAAAGCTGTACAAGCATGTAAACATTTTATTGAAAACTTTGATCATGAATATAATAACCTTTTACTTTATGGTAATACTGGTGTTGGAAAGACATTTTTAGCAAACTGTGTTGCCAAAGAACTATTGGACAGCGCTCATACTGTCATTTATTTAACAGCATTTCAGTTATTCGATATACTGGAGAAAAATAAATTTGGTAAAAATGAAGATAATTTTGAATCACAAAATCAATTCGAATATATTTTAGATTGTGACTTGCTAATCGTAGACGACTTAGGTACAGAATTAAATAACACTTTTGTTTCCTCACAATTATACTTATGTATTAACGAGCGTTTCTTACGACGTAAAGCCACTATTATTTCTACTAATTTGTCTTTAGATAATATAAATGCTAATTATAGCGAAAGGGTTTTTTCCCGTATCGCAAGTAATTATACCCTGTTGAAAATTGTCGGTGATGATATTCGACTAAAAAAACTATTTTAAAAGTTTATTTGAGTTTCGCCTTGACTTACCATATTGATAATGGTATAACGTTAATGGACATTTTCCCATTAACAATCAAACTTTATTGGAGGACGAATAAAAATGCCACAGCAAGAAAAAATAATTGAAACCATTCCAGTGGGGCCTTTAGGAATAATCGCCTTAGAAAGTAGTAAGGCTCTTGGTCAAAAAGTAAATAACTACATTGTAAGCTGGCGTAATGAAGTGAACAGTGAGCATACTTCCACCATTGCCTTTTCTGGTTATCAAAGAGATTCCTATTTAATCAGCGCTTCCTGCCCGAGATTTGGCAGCGGTGAAGCAAAAGGCATCATTAAAGAAACTGTACGTGGTGATGATTTATACCTGCTTGTAGACGTATGTAATTATAGTTTAACTTATACAGTATGCGGACAAGTTAATCATATGTCTCCAGATGACCATTACCAAGACTTAAAAAGGATTATAGCAGCTGTTGGCGGCAAAGCTAGAAGAATAACTGTAATCATGCCATTCTTATATGAAAGCAGGCAACATAAAAGAAGTTCCAGAGAATCTTTAGATTGCGCTTTGGCTTTACAGGAGTTAACCAACATGGGTGTAGAAAGTATCCTTACTTTTGATGCTCATGATCCCCGTGTTCAAAATGCGATTCCTTTAAAGGGCTTTGAAACAGTTCAGCCAACTTATCAGTTTATCAAAGCTTTACTTAAGAATGTACCGGACTTAGTTTTAGATCCAGATCATATGATGGTAATCAGTCCCGATGAAGGTGGTATGAGCCGTGCCGTTTATTTCGCAAGCGTACTTGGTATTGACCTTGGTATGTTTTACAAACGCCGTGATTATACTACAGTCGTTCACGGACGTAATCCTATTGTTGCTCATGAATTCCTTGGTGATGATATTGAAGGAAAAGATGTGTTAATTATTGATGACATGATTTCCTCAGGGGAAAGTATGATAGACGTTGCCATGGAATTAAGGAAGAGAAAAGCAGGAAGAATCTTTGTATGTGCAACCTTCGGATTGTTCACCAATGGTCTTGATAAATTTGATGAGGCTTATGAACAAGGATTAATCTATCGTGTATTGACTACAAACTTAGTGTATCAACCATCTGAATTACTTTCCAAACCTTATTATATTAGTGTAGACATGAGTAAGTACATTGCTTTATTAATTGATACTCTAAATCATGATGAATCCATCAGCGAATTCTTAAGCCCAACAGAACGTATCCAAAAAGTAGTAAACAAATACAAGAAGTGATAGGAGTAGCCAAAGGGTATATTCCCACTTGCCTATTGGTAAGTTTATCCCCCTTACGCTGCTTACTCATAACCTAATTTTCACTATGTGGCATTTCTATGAAAGAATAGGCTGTTGCAAAGCTGTCATTCTGAGCCTGAAAGGCGAAGAATCTCATTTTAAGGTGGGATTCTTCGCCTTTGGCTCAGAATGACAAAGCTTACTCAGAGTGACAAAGCCTGCCCAGAATGACAAAGCTTGCTCAGTGTGGCAAAACCTGCTCAGAGTGACAAAGCTTGCTCAGTGTGGCAAAACCTGCTCAGGGTGGCCAAAGCCAGCTCAGTGTGGCAAAGCCTGCTCAGAGTGACAAAGCCAGCTCAAAATGACATTTTTGTTTTGCAGCAACCCTACTTTTTTGCTCCAATATCTGTGGCAGGATTTTCATCGACAGTTTCGTCATTACCATCTAAACCATCATTTACCTCCCCCTCAAGACCATTGCTTATATCACCATTAGCCCCTCCATCTATATCTGCATCACCTTTATTTATATCCTCTATATCTAAGCCTGATTGGTTATCAGTATCTACTTCAGGTTCTGTATCCTCATAAAATCCATCATCATTAGGTTCATTCCATTGGTCCCCTGAATCAGGGTCTGTATTAAAGTCTTGATTTTCACTATTATCTATATTTTCCTGATTACTTCCTTTTCCTTTGTTATCCTGATTTTCAATAGTGTTCTGATTATTAGAGTCTTCTAGATTATTAACCGAATCTTTCTCCGTTTCCTCCACTTCCTCCTTCACTTCTTCTTCCGGAGGTCGATTATCTACATAAGGTATAAATTTTTTATATTCTAAGTCTTTATGTATTTTATCCATATAAGTTTTCCATATAGTACCTGGGTAGTTAGAACCATATAGGTTGCCCAGAGACTTTGGAATGTCATACCCAACCCATACTCCTGTAGTGTAATAAGGGGTATACCCTACAAACCAGCCATCTTTGTTATCATTTGTTGTTCCGGTTTTACCGGCACTGGGCATATTCTCCAAAGCTAAACCTCTTCCTGTTCCCCTTGTTATGACACCCTCTAATACGTTTGTCATCATCCTTGCTGCATTGGTTTCATAGATTCGCTTTTGCTTATTGGTTTCACCTACAACTTCATTTCCTTCTGCATCTAATATCTTTATAATACAGGTAGGCTCGCGAAAGACTCCGTCATTTTCTAAGGCAGCATAAGCTGAGGTTAGTTCAACTGGGCTTGTTCCTATTGTAAAACCTCCTAAAGATGCTGCAGGTATATAATCTTTTTTATCAATTTTAGAAAAATTCATATTTAGTAAATAGGATAGTCCGGCTTTAGGAGTTAACTCTTCAAACATTTTCCAAGCTATGGTATTCTTTGATAATTCAATTGCCCTTCTTAATTCCATTTTACCGGAATAGCCTCCGCCGGCATTAGAAGGTCCATCTTTTATGGGTTCATCAACAACTATATTGTCGGGATAATACCCTTTCTCAAAGCTAGGCGTATATACGATAAGTGGTTTTATGGCACTTCCCGGCTGCCTAAAGCTTTGATATCCTCTGTTTAAGGTATAACCGTTATATTCCTGGGACCTTCCTCCTACAATGGCAGCCACTTTACCGGTTGCGTTGTCTATACTAACGGCTGCTCCCTGCAATGTATAGATTCCTTCTTTATTCACTTCTTTATAATCTTTTAAAGTATCATCAACTGCTTGCTGTAGTTGTTTTTGTTTCTTTAAATCAATGGAGGTGTAGATACGATATCCTTTAAAATACAGAGACTTTTGAACCTTATTATATAAATCATAATACTGTTCCTCGTATCTTTCCTGTTGTTCTTTATTCTCAAACTGGTATTTGAATTCAAAACCCTGCTTTTCCATCAGAGCTCTTGTGGCACAATGATATACATAAGTATCTACATAATTGTTTTTTTTCTCTTTACTTAAAGAAAGTTTAATATCCTGGCTGGCAGCCTTATTGTATGCTTCCAGTCCTATCCGGCCATCATTATACATCTGCCCCAGAATACGATTGCGCCTGCCTATGGTATTATCCATATGATTTAAAGGATTATAGAGGGTGGGATTATTGGGTATAGCACATAAAAATGCGATTTCTGACAGGGTAAGGTCTTTGGATTTCTTACTAAAATATCCTTTACTTGCTGCTTCTATACCATAATAACCATTAGCGAAGTAAATATTATTCAAATAAAACTCCATAATATCTTCTTTGTTATATTTTTTCTCTAACTCAATAGCTATAAATATTTCTTTTAATTTTCTTTCATAGCTTACTTCATTGCTAAGGAATATATTTCTTGCCAGCTGCTGGGTAATAGTGCTGGCACCTTGGGTTATCTCACCTTCATTTTTAATAAGAGCTGTCATAGCCCTGATAATAGCCAGCAGGTCTACCCCCTCATGTGACATAAACTTTTTATCTTCAATAGAAATCATAGCGTCAATTACTGTGTCTGGAATATCTTTATACTCCAGGTAATATACATCTTTTTCTCCCTTTAGTACAGAGGATAGTTTTCCATTTACATCATATACTAAGCTGGTTTCTGTCTGGCGGAAAGTATCCCTGTCAGACATTCTGACTACCTCCTGGGCTTCTTTTTGATATCGGATGATGGTATCACCGTATTTAAAATAAATGAACAAGCCTGCTATCAAAACACATAAAGATAGAATTAATAGCATAATTAGAAAAGACCAGCCTATTGTTTTACCGAAAGAACGTTTTTCTTTTTTACTGGCTTGTTTCTTATTCTTATTCTGTTTCGATTTGTGATTCGTCTTTTTATTAGTATTCATGCTGTTTTTTTTATTTGTCCTCTTATTCTTTTGACTTGTATTTGTTCTTGAATTCGATGCTGATTTATTCATAAGACCTTGGGACTATGTACTTTTATTAGCCATAATATTATAATCCTCTATGCTTTTTCCATGGATGACTTCTTAATAATGTCGAATATGCTCCTGCCACTTATTCGATAAATTTAGATGTTGAGATTTATATAATTATAATCCACTTGCATCTGGTCAAGAAAAGACTTTTCTCTTTTATGACAGGTAAATAATATGATTTGCCCATTTTCACTTTGTGCAAGTGATTCCAAAGCAGCTTTTGTCCGCTTATCATCATATAGGGCAAAGCAATCATCTAACAAGATTGGCATTGCTCCTTTTCCATACACTAAATCAGATATGGCTAGTCGAAGTGCCAGATATAATTGGCATATGGTTCCTGCACTTAGCTTGTCTAATAATATGTAGTTGTCTTGCCCCTCTACTTTAATGTTCATTTTCTCATCTACTTTAACATTGGAATACTTTCCATTGGTTATGGATTCTGCAAGTTTCGAAACCAGCTCATTTAATTTCCATCCGAAACTGTCATGAATATCTACAGAAAGATTTTCAATGGTTTCTATGGCTAAATTGATTGCAGATAATTCCACTTCATTATTCTTAGCTTGTTCCTCTGCTTCCTGAAGCTGCCTGGTCAGCTGCATTAGTCTTTCTTCATTGTCTTCTAAAGCTTTTAATTCCCACTTTATCTTTTCTTTTTTCAGTTTAATTTCTTCGTACTCTTTGGCTCTATTGTCCTTTAAATGGGCAATGGACTGCTTTTCATTTCTAATGTACTCCTCCAATAATGAGAAACTGCTATTACCTGCTTCAAAGACTGGCAATCCTTCTTTATGATATAAATTGGAGAAGGCACTAAAATACCCAATCAATTCTTCTTCTGTTATGTGAATTTTATTACTAGTATTCATTATTTGTTCTTCATAGTCCTCTATTTGGTTTTGAAGGTGCCCAAGAGACATCTCTGATTTTAAATGATATTCATACTGACTCTTTAATTCTTGTTCACTGGCAACATGATTTCTATCTAAAATACTTTGCCTCTTACTATTTAATTTTTTTAGATTCTCTTCTAAAATCCGATACCACTCTTCTGTATTATGCTGCTTTGCTTTCCATTGTTTTACTAAATATAAAAATCCAATAAAAGCTGCAGCTCCAATGGCTGCAATGGCTAACAAAAAGGGGCTCTTATGCTTCATAAAAAAGAGAATACCAATAATACACGCAATCACCGGTATAAGTCCAATAAATAGATTACCCATTCTTTCTTTTTTCATCTTATCCCAATAATCTTCTGTAAAAGTAGATTTCTTTTCCTCATATTGAACTATGTTATAATTAATATTCTCAAGTTCTTTCAGCTGTTCCAGAAGATAACTGCTCCCTTTCGTACTGCCTAATAGATTGCTTTGCTCTTCCTTTAATCTATTTTGCTTCTCTTTCAGACTTTGTTTTAGATTCCTATCCTGGCAGTAACTATTATACTTTTCTCTTATAACAGGAAAATAATCCAGATGTTCCTCGTATTTTACCATTGAGCCAAAGCCCTTTTCCTCTGGATTCATTGCTCCAAAACTTTGAGAAGTACCTTCATTTTTACTAAATTGCAGTTTTTCCTTTTGTTCTAATTCTTTTAATTGTAAGGTTAATTCATCTATTTTATCTTCTTTTTGAATACATTCCTCCAGTTCTTCTTTTATCATTTTAATTTTATTGTCTAACTGAAGGTTCTCCAGTTCTTTTCGCTTATCCTTTAAAATATTCTGTGCTCTGGTTACATCTACTTCATTACTTTTTGACATAGATAGATTAGCAAGATAATTTCGTACTTCTTCTACCAGTTCCTTATCCGTTTTTGCTCTTAGCTGCTCAACACTGATTGTATTACGATAGCCCGATTCCGTAAGTCCGCCATAAAGCTCCACAAGCTCCTCAGGTTTTAAGTTTATCTCCCTTCCAGTATTAATATCTATAATAGTACAGTTCTTTGTATTCTTATCAAAATTGCGAAGGATACGATATGCCTTACCATCCGCTTCTATATCCATACTTCCGTTATAAGCACCAGGTGTATCCCAAGGCTGGTACTTTAAATAGGTATCGTCTTTGGAGGCTCTTCCTCTTTGCTTTTCTATTCCAAATAACATTCCTTTAATAAAGGTATGAATGGTAGATTTACCTGCTTCATTTTCTCCATAAATTAGGTTTATGCCACTTTTTAAAGTAATTGTTTTATTATGAAATTTTCCAAAATGATTTAATCTTAATTCTTTGATTTCCAAGATTTCTTCTCCCTATTACCTTACTTTTGCTCTAGTAATGAAATCATACTCTGTAATATTTTCGTTATCAGCATCTTATTATCTTACTTTTGCTCCCAGTAATGCCTCCAGCCCGTAGTATAATGCCTTCTTTCCAACTACTTCCTGATTTTTTACCTTTTCGCTTTGAACTTTTATACCTTTTATATACAAACCTATCATATTATCCTGATTTTCTTGGTAGAGAGCTTCAAAATCATAATCGGGAACCGTATCATCAATTACCTCAATTACATTTCCTAGACTATAGATATCTTCCTTTTGAAAGGAAATATCTGCATCACGAAATCCTGTAATTTGGAATATATATATATTCTGCTCTCCATATTCTTTTATTTTAGCTTTTGCCATATCCATTAACGCTCCATTGGTGAAGCTTGGCTGAATCGGCAATTCTACTTTCACATATTCTCTTACAGAATGAGGGATAAAATCTAAATGAATATGGGAAATGACTTCTTCTTTTATTATTTCCCCCATAATATACCCTCTTGGACCTGTTTCATTTTTATCTAATGGCTCCAGAGAGCCTGCATATGCCATTCTTTCACCAAATAATTCCGGTTTATGAATATGTCCTAATGCCACATAGTCGAATCCATTATTAAGAACAGCCTTTTTATCTATGGGTATATTTTTCTCATCACCACCATGGGCAAGTAATATATTGATTCGTTCCTCACATCCCGGCCTTACTTTATTATACATTGGCTTTGTAATGTCTCTTGTATGATAACTAAAACCATAAACTTCCGTATTAATGTCTTCTAAGTATATACTGTCCATATCCTCTTCCATTAACATATGAACCCCATTACACCAGTCAAAACCAACATAGTTTGATCTGGCACCTATATAATCGTGATTACCTGCTATTATAATAACTTTAGTCTTAATTAATTTTTCAAAACTATAGTTTACTTCTTTTAATTCTCTTATTAAAGGCTGTTTATGAAATAAATCACCTGAAATTAGTAATAAATCTATTTCTTTCTCATTGCATATATCTATGATTCTGTTAAAACTGGATAAAATCTCTTTTTCTCTCATAACGCCCCAAGGATAATTAGAGTCTGGCTTTGCGCCTATATGTATATCTGATATATGAATAAATTTCATAGGACCACTCCTCGTATACTGATTTAAAATGAAATCGAATATTTGTTTTCATTATTGTACCATTATTTTAATTTCATGACAACCAAAGGAATTCTTAAGAATTACTATATAAAATAAAAAGTTGGCTTATTAAATAAGGACGCTTTGCCTGAGGGGGTGTTGAGAACTCAGAAAGTGTTGTCTGGGTCTTCATAATGACTTAATTTACGTGTTACTAGGATAACACAGTATATATTCGTAATTTTGCTACCGCAGATGCTTTGCATCTGTTACCCTCGTGCGGCATGTCCTTGGTAGAGCCTCAAAGCATGTGACCCACATCGCAGA
>ENA-UOOR01000384-UOOR01000384.1-fermentation-metagenome-genome-assembly--contig:-NODE-384-length-64047-cov-8.439602_pt1 | contig 64047 bp, 51 predicted proteins | sample MGYA00245780_ERZ724029 | MGnify/ENA primary metagenome ERZ724029 (study PRJEB28704, sample SAMN03018315) | fermentation metagenome | biome: anthropogenic terrestrial biome; feature: soil; material...
AGGAACTGGGTATTGCAATTATTCATCAGGAACTTAATTTATGTGCTCATTTAACTGTAGCACAAAATATTTTCCTGGGGAGAGAAATTATAGGATATGGAATGCTTTCCGCAAGGAAGATGAACGCTGAAGCAAAAAAAATACTGACTAGTTTAAACATCGATATTGATCCTGAAATGATTGTAGGAGACATGTCAGTATCCAAACAACAAATGGTAGAGATAGCAAAAGCATTATCTACCAATGCAAAGATTTTAATTATGGATGAACCAACTTCAGCCTTAACCGCCAAAGAAATAGAAGACTTGTTTCTAATCATAAATAAGTTAAAGAAGGAAGGTTGTGGTATTGTGTACATATCACACCGTCTGGAGGAATTAGAACATATTGTAGACAGGGTAACTATATTGCGGGATGGTCAGTATATCAATAGTATGAACTTTAAAGATACTTCTTTACCTGAAATTATATCCAACATGGTAGGACGTGATATTAAAGAGAAATTCCCAAGGGTCACTTGTAAAAGAGGTAAGAAAATTCTTGAAGTTAGAAAACTGAATGCAGGAAGAATGGTTAGAAATATTAATTTTGATTTATATGAAGGTGAAATTGTTGGTATAGCAGGTCTTATGGGAGCAGGAAGAACGGAGACAACAAGAGCTATCTTTGGGGTAGATCCAAAGGCAAGCGGGGAAATAATTCTGGATGGAAAAGCAATAAAAATAGAAAAGCCAATGGATGCTATCAGCCAAGGAATTGTATTGGTTCCAGAGGACAGGAAAAAAGACGGATTATGTACCAAGCTTAGTATTCGAGAGAATATTGCACTTCCTAATCTTGATATTATATGTAAAAAAGCTGGAATTATAAATAGTAAAATAGAAAAAGAGATGGCAAACAATACAGTATCTGATTTAAAGATAAAGCTTCCTAATGTTGAAGTTAATGCAGGCAGCCTATCTGGCGGTAATCAGCAGAAGGTAGTTGTAGGAAAGTGGCTTAGAAGAAAATCCAGGGTAGTGATATTTGATGAGCCTACACGTGGAATTGATGTAGCTGCAAAAGTTGAGATATATAACCTTATGAATAATTTAAAACAACAGGGAATCGGAGTGTTATTTGTTTCTTCCGAGCTGCCAGAAATCCTGGGTATCAGTGATCGCATTATTGTTATGTGTGATGGTAAGATTACTGGAGAATTAAATGTAGAAGAAGCAACTCAGGATATTATTTTACAATATGCAACCAGCTTTGATAAAAAAATTGACGATAATATACTACATAAATAACCAAATAAAGGAGAATTTATAATGGATAAGATAGGTAAACAGAATAGAATAAAAAGAATATTAGCAGTAAGGGGTATGGGTCAGGTAATTACTGTTACTATAGGGCTCATAATTCTGTGCATTGTTTTTAGCATCGTAAATCCAATCTTTTTCTCGGGAAAGAATATAGCCAATCTGCTTCGCCAGATTGCACCTATTTTGATTATTGGTATTGGCCAGTCTTATGTTTTAATAACAGGTAATATTGATCTTTCCATCGGCTCAGTAATAGGTATGAGCTGTATGATTTCAGCAACCATGATGACAAAGGGAGTAAATCCCTGGGCAGCTGTATTTGTTACATTTATCTGCTGCCTGGCGGCAGGTGTTTTAAATGGTGAATTGGTTTCCAGATGTAAACTACCACCATTCATTGCAACTCTTGGTACAATGACTATTGCACGAGGTATTGCCCAAATAGTCAATAATAATTATAATACAGGTTCTATTGGAGAAGCAGCAAAAGGATTTCGAAATTTCTTTTATTATGGTAAGACGGCAGGCATATATAATGCAATATGGATAACAATCGTGTTATGGATTGTATTTAATTTTCTATTAAGCAAAACAAGAACAGGCCGGCATATTTATGCAATTGGAAGTAATGTTGATGCTGCCAGACTTTCCGGTGTTAATGTTCATTCAACAACAATTAAGGTTTATGTGGTCAGTGCTATCTGTGCTTGTACTGTAGGACTTATGACTTGTGCAACAACCGGTATGGGAACTATGGATGCTGGTAATGGATATGAGATGTATGCAGTAGCAGCTTCCGTAATTGGTGGAGTCAGCACACTTGGCGGACAGGGAATTCTTCTTGGAACAGTAGTGGGTGCTTCCATATGGGGAGTACTCCAGAATGGTTTACAATTTGCCGGTGCACCAGTTGCAATCAGAAATATTACAATAGGAATCATAGTAGTAGTATCCGTGCTTTTAGATGTAGTTGTACGTACAGGAAAGCATAGAAAAAAAGCAAATTAGGTACATATTAAATCAAGATTAAGGCGCAAGCTTTAATAATAAAACCAAAATAAAGGGAGGATTTAAACGATGAAGAGAAAGGTATTATCAATTGTTATTTGCTTATGTATGGTTTTTGCCGTAGCATGTTCTAAAGATAAGACTACAAGTGGATCGGGTACTACAAACAAAGAAAAGAAGAGTGAAACTGAAACATCAACTAATACCAAAAATCAAGCTAAATCTAAAACTTCAAAGGTATACTTAATAACTATGGACCAGATGGACCAGCATTGGGTTAATGTAGATGCAGGATGTAGAAAAGCGGTTGGAGAGCTAAGTAATATTGATTATGAATGGTTAGCTCCTGATGTTAAAGACGATGCAAAACAAATTGAATGTATCAATAATGCGGTAGCTGGTGGGGCAAATGTTATCCTTCTTGCAGCAAATGGTCCTGATGCAGTGACCTCTGCCCTGAAAGAAGCAGAAGCAGCTGGCGTAAAAATCATCTATGTTGACTCAGCTGCAGCATATCCAGCAATTCAGACACTGGCAACAGATAATGAAGCAGCAGGTAAAACAGCTGGTGAAGAAATGGTTAAGGGCCTAAAAGCAGCAGGAAAAACAGAAGGTAAAATTGGTATTGTTAATGTTAATTCAGCAACAGCATCATGTGTAGCTCGTGAAAAAGGTTTCCGTTCTGCTTTTGAAGGAACTTCATTTGAATTACTTGAAACACAATATGGTGAAGGTGATGCAGCTAAATCTAAGGATATAGCAGCTAACTATATAACTTCAGGTTGTGTAGGTCTATTTGGTGCAAATGAAGGCTCTACCGTTGGTATTGGCATTGCAATACAGGAAGCTGGAGATACCGTTATTGGTGTAGGCTTTGATAAATCAGATACAATTCTTGAGTTAATTAATGGGGGACACCTTCTTTGCACTATGGCTCAAAACCCTGATGTAATGGGCTATGAAGGTATGAAGACAGCAGCTAAAGCAATAGCTGGGGAGGATACCGGAGAAGCTAATATTGATACGGGAGTAACTGCTCTTACAAAAAATTGATTTAAAGTTTGTGGGGTAACTTTGTTATCCTGAGCAACTTATCATTCTAGCCACCTTGCCATTCTAGCCACTTTGTCATTGCTATGAAAGCATGTCATTCTGAGCGCAGCGAAGAATCCCTTTCGGTCTTAGTGGTGCTGTTAAGCGTGACAATTCTGAGAGTAAATTCAGCTTGCTGAATCATGCTCGAAGAATCTCACGTTAAAATGGGATTCTTCGAGCTAAAGCTCTCAGAATGACAGCTTTACTTAGATGCATTTTCAATAATTTCCTTTGCCTTTGCATCATCATTGGATATACTTAATACTACCGTATTACCCGCTTTTACAATAACTGCCTTATCCAATTTATCCAGTTCTTTAGGAACGTAATTTTCAAAAGAATCTTTTTGCTCCTTTACTCGTTCTTCCAAAGCGGTCTGTACCTTTGCAGCATCTTCTTTTGTTTCACATTTTATAGCGGCAATTTCTTCTGCAGTAGCACCACTGCTAACATAAACAGCGCTATCAGTTACGTTAATATCCTCCATATCATAGACAATATCATAACTTACTTCTGATAATTGATCTTCATACTTAATGTCATTAAGCAGGCTATTTGCCACTGTTTTCACATCAATGTCCTTTACTTCCTTTTTGCTGCATCCGGTAAATGCCATTAGCGCTACTGTTCCAACTAATCCGATCATTATTATTTTCTTCATTCCATTCCATTTCATTTTGTTTTTCTCCTTTTAATTTAATGTATGTTCTAATAAATAATCTTTCCAAACCAAACAGTACTTCTGATTTAAATGTACTCCATCAGTAGAGGCTTCTGAAAATAAATAACCTGAACTATCAGTTAAGGCCGGGTTTAAATCCAGATAAATAACGTTTTCTTCCTCAGCCATTTTTTTAATTAATTTGTTCCTTTTGCTAATTATTTTATTATTAATATAAGTAGGTGGATTCTTATCTTTTTCTTTGCTAACGTGGATAATACTCTGAATGCAAATCTCTGCATTTGGCTGTACATCCTTTATTGCATCAATTACTTTTTTATAATGGTCAATAAATACGTCATCATATGGCCAGCCAAGTTCGTTAACCCCAAGCATGATATAAACCTTTCCAAAGGTTTTGTTCTTTAATGCGTCAATAATCGTTACTTTAGTTCCATTCATTTTAACCACTTTATCTTTAAGGATATTATCTACCATTACTCCTTTTTCAGAATAAACAGTAGTGTTTTTTAAACCTGAATACATTCCAAAACCTTCCGTTCTGGAATCTCCTATAAAGACTGCATCATCAAAATAAGAATCATCAGCTTTTACTGAATTACCATTTCCCTTCTGATTATCAGAATCTTTTGCTCCAGTTGATTGATCTGTTTTATTTCCCTTATCTGATTGATTTGTTGTACCCGCTTTATTTCCCTCATCTGATTTACCTGTAGAGCCTGTTTTATTTCCCTCATCTGATTGATTTGTTGTACCCGCTTTATTTCCCTCATCTGACTTATCTGTAGAGCCTGGTTTATTTCCTTCACCTGACATATCTGATGTACCAGGATTATCTGCACCGTCTACCTTATCCGATGAATTTGGTTTTCCAGTTGCATCTGGATTATTCGCTATATCAGTAGGTTTCGGTTGTTGGGATTCCTCTGTTTCATCTGGATTCTTAGCTTTTCCAGTTTCATTAGCGGAACCCGTTGTATTTGATTTCTTTGAAGTACTGTTGCCTTTTGATGAGTTTGTATTATATATATCGTATAATTTCTTTCCACCATAAACAATACCAGAGAGTAATAATATTAAAATTAGAATTTTTAAGAGAACTCTTATATTGTTTCTCCTTCTTCGTCTTCTTCGCCATTCTCTTCTTTGTGATTGCTGTATCACTTTACTGCCTCCATTATATTTAAGCTGTCAATTCATCGACTTAGTCGATAGAAATGATTATCTGTCATCAGTGTATCTAAATTGTATAGTATGAATATCGTTTGAATACCGTTATCTTCAACCAATTTATTTATACTATCACTATAATACCTTAAATCTACAACATAAATCTCTTGGTAATTATAAGTTAAAAAAGGAATCATACTATTAGCATAAGAATCTTTAAGTATTAATAATTTTTTTCCTTGATTATGTTGGTTTTTCTTAGAGTATATTATGCTTAGGGGATTATTACTGTGCAGAAACATAGCGTATTTATCCCTTACTTTCGTTTTTTCCATATCATAAAGACTAGATTTTTCTTCATTTCCTATGAGCATTTTTTCAATGGGCATGTCATAGTAAGTAATAGTGTCCGGTTTTATGCCAATGCCTTTATATTTAGAATCATAAGTTCCATAAAAATCCTCAATATGATTGGCAGTAAGTTTGTTAACATCTAATAATGGTAAACCCTGAGCATTGCAAAACTGCTGGTATCCATAGTAAGCCCCCAGGGTGGTCCAATGATGGTCTGTACGATAATAGATATATTCATCTTTATGTTTCTTTAAAATATCTTCAATATTAATATTAGTAATTTTATCTTCTTGATTAAAAGCATCGTAACATTGCTTAATCAGGGCTTCCTGGTCAATATTTGGAGTCCCTTTTGGAAGATAGTCTTGTAGAATTTCATAAGAATTAGGTACAATGGATACAAAGGTCTTTACGTCTGTGTTTTTACCAAAGTCCTGTATTGCTTTTACATTCTTTTTTAATTGTTTATCTACATTTAATTGCTTATTAAACAGATATCCATTTTTCCCTTTGATTACACCGTTATTTTCCTGCTTGCCTAAAAGAGTTTCTGCAGCTGCTTTTTCCGTAATCCATTGATTCCGAAAAGGAAATTGCTCATTTACATAGGTTTCATATTGAGTTCCAAAAGAAGAATCAATTAAATTACTAAGAGTTAAGTCGGGTTTTTGAGCTAAATAACGATTTTCCATTTCTGAAAATTCCGTATCCTTTTTTATTAAATTAATAAAGGATATTCCCAGAATCACAACAACCATAATTATTAAAAATGGATAATGCCATATTTTTTTCATAATTATAACCATGTCCTTTCATAATCTGGAGATTTTGCAGCTGGCAAAAATCTCCGGTCGAGAGAATCTTATTCTTGAAAGAATATTATTCTTTTAACCTGCACTTTTAAAATCTAAAGTATAAGAATGGATTATATGCCGCATCTACCAGATATGCGATAGAGAGTAAGAATATTACCAATAATAATATATTACATAATATTTTATTATTTTGTCTATCGTACCATTTTTTAAGAATTGGAGTTGATAAAAGTATACCTATTATGAGGATGATTCCATAATTCCTTAAATAGTATATCCAGTCTTCTGTTACGGAGAAAGAGAATAATCTGCCAAAGTAAATCTTTATATTCCCTAATTCAGTTATAGCAAATATCATCCAACCAATTAAAATAGCTAGTATTGTATAAATCCTGGCTAGAATTACATTTTTATCTAACCATTTCTTAAAGAATAGTCTTTCCAGTGATAGTAAAATAAAGAAATAAATACCCCAGCAAACAAAATTCCAACTTGCACCATGCCATAAACCGGTCACCGACCATACGATAAACATGTTAATATAGGTTCTTAATTTCCCTTTTCTGTTACCACCCAGAGGTATATATAAATATTCTTTAAACCATGTGCTAAGAGTAATGTGCCATCTTTTCCAATACTCTGTAATGGATCTTGAGATATATGGGAAATTAAAGTTTTGAGGAAAATCAAACCCAAGCATCTTACCAAGTCCAATAGCCATTAATGAATAGCCATTAAAGTCAAAATAAATTTGAAGAGTAAAGGCAAGAAGTCCTAACCATGCCAAAGGCATAGAAAGATTGGAATATCCTATTTGTGACATTTCATTCCATAAAGCACCTACATTATTGGCGATTAATACTTTAGAGCCAAGACCTAAAACAAAAGTTTTCAAACCGTCCTCAATATCTTTTAGATGGTAACTTCTTTTGTTTAGCTTTTCTGATACTTGTGTGTAAACTACAATAGGACCTGCAATTAGTTGAGGAAACATACATAAATATGCTCCTAAATTAATATATGATTTTTCAGCTTTCGTATCCCTTCTATAGACATCAATGGTGTATGACATAATCTGAAAAGTATAAAAACTGATTCCCAATGGAAGGGCAATATCCAGAAAACTTATATCAGAATTAAAAATATAATTAATATTTTCAATAATGAAATTGGAATATTTGAAAAACATCAATGTTCCAATATTATAAATAATAGCAAGTATTAAGATAGTAACCCGAATTCTTCCTTTCTTATCAAAATACTCAATAAGACGCCCTGCTATATAATTTATAAGAATAGAAATTAAAATTAAAATAACATATCGAGGCTCACCCCATGCATAAAAAAAGAGACTTGCCAAGAATAATAATAAATTTCTAAAGCGTACCGGTACTAAATAATAAGCAATAAAAAAGATGGGTAAAAATTGAAAAATAAACAGTAAACTGCTAAAAAGCATAATAACCTCTATTCTGGCGCTTTAGCACCTTAACTCTTATGTGTCAGACACTATATTAGATAAATTATTGTCCCTAAAAAGTTTTAAAATTTTTATTAAATTTATAAAATATTTTGTCCTCTAACCAAACTAGAGAAATCTTAACACAAATGAATATTTTATTCATTACATATATTTTAAATTTTAATTACAAATTAATATATGTTGACGGTAATAACTGACAAATTTTACAGCTTGCCTAAAACATAGCTAATACTATATTATAATGAAATTAGTGAAGTTACAATATCATAATATTGGTTATAGAAATAAATTCTCAATATTTGGAGATTATAAGTATATTATAACAGCTCTATTTTTTAACCAACACATATATATGGAAAAAATTAATAAGAAAGTACAACATAATATTACAATTAAAAACTTTACAAAACCTTTACATAATATTATTATAGATTTAACAAGAACTTAATAATCTTGTGTAGATAGAAGTTTGATTACTTGCGTTTAAAGAGGAGAAAAAGCATGGATATTTTTGGTGTATTAACGTTAATTGGTGGACTAGCTTTATTCTTGTATGGAATGAGTGCAATGGGTACTGGTCTTGAAAAGCTTTCTGGTGGAAAACTGGAAGGGATACTTGAGAAACTTACTTCAAGCAAATTGAAGGCTGTATTACTTGGAGCTGGTGTTACTGCCGTAATCCAATCATCATCAGCAACAACAGTAATGGTAGTTGGTTTTGTTAACTCAGGCATTATGAAACTGTCTCAGGCAATTGGAATCATTATGGGTGCAAATATAGGAACCACTGTTACATCCTGGATTTTAAGTTTAGCTGGAATAGAAAGTAATAATGTTTTTATAAAACTTTTAAAACCATCTTCCTTTACCCCTATACTGGCAGCTATTGGAATTGGCTTTTTAATGTTTTCAAAAAAAGAGAAAAAGCATCATATTGGTACAATTTTAATAGGTTTTTCCATATTAATCTTTGGTATGGATACTATGAGTGGAGCAGTAGAACCACTGGCAGAGGTACCTGCATTTATTAACGTATTAACAGCATTTTCTAATCCAATCCTTGGTATGATTGCGGGTGCTGTTTTTACAGCTATTATTCAGAGCTCTTCTGCCTCTGTAGGTATTCTACAGGCGTTATGCCTAACTGGTGCAGTTAAATATAGTACTGCTTTGCCTATTATAATGGGACAAAATATAGGTACCTGTATTACAGCTATTTTATCAAGTATTGGTGCAAGTAAGAATGCAAAAAGAGCTGCAGCCGTTCATCTTTATTTTAACTTAATAGGAACAACTATATTTATGATTGTATTTTATACCCTTAATGTATTCTTACATTTTAGTGTATTAGGTGAAGCTGCAAGTCCAACTGGAATTGCAATTATACACAGTACATTTAATATAGCAGCTACTATCGTTCTATTACCTTTTTCTAATTTGCTTGAAAAACTTGCTATTAAAACTATTAAAGATGGCAAAGAAGAGCAAGAGGATAATGAATTTAAAATCCTGGATATTCGCTTTTTGGAGAATCCTTCCTATGCGCTTAAGCTTTGTAAGGATATGACAGACCAAATGGCTCAAATCTCAAGAGAGGCTTTTTTAAATTCCTTGGGCTTGTTTACAAAATATAGTGAAGAAATCGAAAAAGAGATAATCCACAAGGAAAATAGAGTGGATAAATATGAAGATGCAATCGGCAGTTATTTGGTTAAATTAAGTAGTAAAAATCTTACCAATGAAGATAGTAAAACATTATCACTGCTGCTGCACTGTATTGGAGACTTTGAAAGAATCTCAGATCATGCTTTAAATATTATGCAAACAGCAAAAGAAATGAAAGAGAAGAAAGTTAATTTTTCAAAGGAAGCTGAGCAGGAATTAAAAGTATTTATCAAAGCAGTAACAGATATTATGGATAAAGCGGTGGCAGTATTCGAAAATAGTGATATTGAAATTGCAAAGTCAATAGAACCTTTAGAAGAAGTTATCGATTATTTACACAATGAAATAAAGAAAAGGCATATTAACAGACTTATGGAAGGAAAGTGTACCATTGAATTAGGTTTTATCCTTTCCGATATTACCACTAATCTTGAAAGGGTATCCGACCATTGTTCCAATATTGCAGTTGATGTAATACAGCTAAGTATGGATGAATTCGATGTTCATGAATATTTAGATGAACTAAAACATGAGGATAATCAAGCATTTAAAGACGACTATCATGCAGTGAAAAAGCTTTATGTATTACCTTAAAGATTTCATGTAGTTAGTATATAGAATCAAGGAATTCAAATGGTAAAAAATGAGCAGTAAAATAAATAAAAAAGAAGAAGCTGCTGCAACACTGTCATTCTGAGCTCAATTTAGCTTTGCTAAATTGGGCGAAGAATCTCATTTTAACCTCAACAGGGAAGTCCCCCCGCTTCTGCAAGCAGGAAACTTCCCTGTTTCAGCAGAAGACTTCCCTGTTTCAGCAGGAAACTTCCCTGTTTCAACAGAGCTTAAGCTCTCGCTGAAATACCATGTAGTGGCAATGAGATTATGAGCAAGTAGTATAAGCGGATGAATTTGCTTGTAGACAAGTGGAATACCTGCTTTGACTGTGAGATTCTTCGAGCATAATTCAGCAAGCTGAATTTGCTCTCAGAATGACAAATTTTTTTTATTTTGCAACAGCCCCGCTATGATTTTTTGCAGGAATGACAAGTTTTTTATTTTGCAACAGCCCCGCTATGATTTTTTGCAGGAATGACAAGTTTTTTATTTTGCAACAGCCCCGCTATGATTCTTTCATAGCAATGACATCTCTTATTTGGCAACAATCCCCCTTTTGTTATATTACAAATCAATTTAGCTTGCATAGAAACCTATAAAGTGATAGTATAACAGCAATAAAAAGTATAGTATTCATAGTATATTAGTAATTGTTTGGTAAACATTTTTAATTGTAAAAATTAATAAACTATTTTTTAACAAGCAAGAAATTTAAGGAAAGGGGAATTTATAAGATTGTATGAAAGTTACGGTAAGGGATATTGCTGAAAAAGTTGGGCTTTCTGCTACCAGCGTTTCCTTAGTTCTTAATAATAAACCATCTAGAATAACAGATGAATCGAAACAAAAAATAATCAATGCTGCAAAAGAAATGGGTTATATACATAAGGAAAAAAGAATTCCCACCAAGCCTGTGAAAGAAAAAATATTAGGTATCATTCATCCCAATGTTAATAATCTATTTTTAAATCAATGTATTTGCGGAATTGAAAATTATGCCATGATTCATAACTATAAAGTACTGATATGTAACGTGGAGGATGCAACAGAACGTACTTTGGAATATCTGGAATTACTAACTAAACTTGGAACAGAAGGTGTTATAGTAATACCACCTATAGATATGAATGTTGAAGGAAATAATACTGGATTAGGAGAATTTTTTAAAAAGTCCAAAATGCAGATACTATTGCTAGATAGGGCTATTGATCGTGTATTTTGTGATTTTATTACTTCTGATAATAAGCAGGGAGCTTATTTAGCAACGGAACACTTAATATTATGTGGGCATAATAATATTGGTATGATAACAGGTACCCGTGATGTTTATACCAGTAGAAAACGTGTGGAAGGATATAAGGAAGCCCTTGCATATTACAATATTTCCATAAAAAATGAGAACATATACTATGGTGATTTTAAGTCATCCTCTGGATATGAGGCGGCAGATTACTTTATGAAAAGAAATATTAATGCTATTTTCTCTTGTAACGATGAAATGGCTTTTGGCGTTTATCATTATGCAAAAGATAATGGCTTGGTAGTAGGAGAGGATATATCCATTGTAGGTTATGATGATGTTTCTATATGCAGTAAACTAACACCCCCATTAACCAGTATACATCAACCTGGTGAATTAATGGGTAAACGTGCCTGCGAAATGATAATAAAAAGGATAAAAAAAATAGAAGAGGGAACAGTACGAGATATCTACTTTACACCTCAGCTGGTAGAACGAAATTCTGTAAAAAATGTAAATATAAATTAATCTCATCAGGCAAGTCCTTGCCACCGCTTTTGTAAGCAGTGGTAAGGACTTGCCTGTTTTAGCAGGAGCTCAGGCCAATGCTGAAATGACACAGGCTGAGTGGTAGTGGTTTCCAATACTCACTTTAAATAATTCTTAAAAAAACCTTGATAAAAATTATCGAGGTTTTTTGTGCATTATAGATAAAAACCGATAAAGTATAATTGTTTACCAAATATTTTACCAAAGCAGTTGTTCTTAAATACAAAACAACACTATAATTAGACAGAAAATTATAAGAAATAACCTATAATAATTTTTGAAAAAGTAGTAATATCAGATAAATCATACAAATTATATAGTTATTGACAAAAAAACTTATGGTGATATAATAAAAGCAACAATTAAAGAATGATTGTTTACCAAATTATTTACCAATTATTTACCAAGTACTACTACATTTTATATCACTTAAGGAGGACAAAAATGAAAAGAAAACTTATTGCAGTAATGTTAACAATTTCAATGCTAGGCTCCCTCTTAGTTGGATGTTCCGTATCAACTGGAAGCTCTTCCAAAGACAGTAAATCAGATGGTAGTTCTACTACACCAAGTGCAAAAGAAGAAACAAAAGAAACAACGGATACCAAAGGCAGAGAAGAAATCACAATGTGGTTCTGGGGCGCTGAACCATATGCACAAGAAGCTTTCAATAAAATTCTTGTTGATAAGTACAATGCGTCACAAGATAAGTATAAACTGGTTATTGAGTTTAGACCTTCCGTAGACACAGATATGACAACAGCATTAGCAGCAAATCAAGGACCAGATATTGTTTATGGTTCCGGACCATCTTTTGTAATGCCACTTGTAGAAGCTGGTAAATTAGAACCAATGGATAAATATGCAGAACAATATGGCTGGAAAGATAAAATTCTTCAACCTTATTATGAATCAGGTACAGTAAACGGTTCCTTATATAGCTTGGTAAATGGTGTAAGTACCATGGGCGTGTTCTATAATAAGAAAGTTTTAGAAGATAATGGCTGGAAAGTTCCAACAACTATGAAAGAACTTGAAAATACTATGGATCAGGCATTACAAAAAGGTTTATATGCCTCTGTAACTGGTAATAAAGGCTGGCAGCCGGTTAATGAAAATTATGCTTCTCTTTTCTTAACACATATTGCTGGTCCAGAAACAGTTTATAATGTATTAACCGGTAAAGAAAAGTGGAATAATCCTAATATGAAAGCTGCAATTGAAAAATCAAAAGAATGGTGGGATAAAGGGTATCTTGCAGGTGATGATTATGTAAATTTAAACTTTAGTGAATCACTTCAATTATTAGCAGATGAAAAATCTCCATTCTTTATTGGACCAACGATTGCATTCCAATGGGCTGCATCCTTCTTTACAGGAGATAAGGCAGAAAACTTAGGATTTATACCATTCCCTGCAACAGAACAAGTGCCAAATGAAACTTATACATTAGGTGCAGCATGTACATTATCTATTAATGCAAATAAATCTCAGGAACATAAAGATGAAGCTGCAAAGATTATTAATAAGATGATGACTCCAGAATTTATGCAGGATATGACAACAGCTTGGCCAGGATATTGGGGAACTCCATTAAAAGACCTTTCCAGCGTGGATACAAGCAGTATGTCTTACCTATCCAAATCTTTCGTAGAAGTAGTACAAAAGATAGCAAAAGCTGTAGATGAAGGAAACTTTGGATACTATGACAATGTATTCTTCCCGGCAGCAACACAGCAGAGAATTGTTAACATAGATGAAGTATGGTTTGGCACTACATCAGTTTCTGATTATTTGGATTCATTAGATAAAGAATTTTCAGCAGAATTTGAAAAAGGTTTAGTACCACCAATTCCAGCACCCGCTATAAAATAATAGGAAAGTAATGTATGGACTGGTATGCTTTGAAAAAAACATACCAGTTATTTTTTAAAGATAGTTGATTTGAGTGTAAAAAGTTATATAAAAATGGAGGCGTGGTAATGAAAAAAAGAAAAATCAATTGGAATTACTTACTAATAGCACCCGCTTTATTAATCAGCATTTCCATTATTCTCGTTCCAGGAATAATGACAATTATGTATTCATTTACAGACTGGAATGGTATTTCACCTAATGTTAATTTTATTGGATTAAAAAATTTTACTGAACTTTTACATGACAATATATTTTTTCGTGCCATAGGTAATAACATTATATGGACCTTAATGTTTTTAACTATACCCGTTGTTTTAGGTATGTTATCTGCCATGCTTTTGCTAGGACGTAAAAAGACAAAAAGCATCTATCAGGTTTCGTTTCTAATCCCTTATGTGTTGGCTCCGGCAGTTAATGCCATGCTATGGTTAAATATTATATTTAGCCCGGTAGTTGGACTGGTTGCCTTTTTAAGAAACATGGGATTAGATATTAACTCCCCATTGGCAAATAGAAGTACGGCCATATTTGCATGTGCTGGAGTAGATATATGGCATTATTGGCCATACTTAACAGTTATTTATCTTGCTGCTCTTCGTCAGATACCTACTGATCAGGTAGAAGCAGGAAAGATTGATGGCTGTAATGGCTGGAAACTATTTCGTTACATCTACTTTCCAAATATTAAATCAACAGTCAGTTTAATGTTTATCATGATTACAATTGGTTCTTTCTTAGCATTTGATTATATAAAACTATTAACTGGTGGTGGTCCTGCTCATGCTACAGAAGTACTTGGTACTTATGCATATTCTTTCGCATTTGGTTCCATGAAAGTAGGAAAAGCTGCAGCAGTAGGTTTGTTTATTAGTTTCTTTGGCATTATAGCATCTATTATATATGCAAGAATTAGCCGTAAAGAAAATGTAGAATAGGAGCAGCAATTTGTGGGGCTGCACAAAATTGCTATGGTTATTAAAAGGTGCTAAAGCGCCAGAATTGAGGTTAGGTATAGTATGGCAATGACGAAAAAAAAGAAAAAATTTATAGTGAACTTAATTACCCATATAGTGTTGCTTTTATTAGTGTTTATATGCCTCTTTCCTATTGCATTGGTTTTAACAAATAGCTTTAAGGAAAATTCAGAAATCGTAAGAAATCCTTTGTCTTTACCAGTTGTAATTCATTTGGAGAATTACATTCAGGCATGGACAACAGGAAAGTTTGCAAGAGGATTTATTAATAGCATTAAATTATCCGGAATAACTATTCTTATAGTATTATTTTGTTCCACTTTAGCAGGTTATGTTTTGGCAGGTAAACGTATTAAAGGCAGCAGTGCTATTTTAATGTATTTTATGGTTGCAATGACGGTACCTATTCAGCTGTTCTTGTTTCCTTTGTATTATACATTTGCAAAATTAAATTTAATTGGAAATATTCCCGCAACTAGTTTGATTTTAGCAGCAACCAGCATGCCACTTGCAGTATTTCTAATGCGAACCTTCTTCTTAGCGGTACCTAAGGAATTAGAAGAGGCAGCAAGAATTGATGGTGCTGACACCGCTCAAGTAATTTGGCATGTTATGAGACCAGTAGTATCACCTGGAATAATAACGGTTAGTGTTTTGGTTGGTTTACAATCTTGGAACGAATATTTAATATCCTCTACTTTCTTACAAGGAGAGAAGAACTTTACTGCCACCTTAGGATTTTTATCCATGAACGGAAGTTATGGTTCTAATATGTCCATTCTTATGGCTTCTGCCATTATATTAATTGGACCTATCGTAATATTCTTCTTATTTACACAAAAGTATTTTGTAGATGGAATGGTAAGCGGAGCAGTAAAAGGATAATTCATATAGAGCAGAATTTGATTCTTTATTACAGTTCTGTCTGTGGTATCCCACGGGCTGAACTGTAACAATTATCCAAAAGGAGATGAACTAATGAGTATTAAAAAATATCAAAACGACATATATGCAGGTGTTTTAGGTAAAATAATCGGAGTTTATCTGGGACGCCCGGTGGAAGGCTGGAGTTATGAAAAGATAAAGAAAAACTTTGATGAAATATATTACTATAAAAATCACAAAACGGGAGCACCCCTTATTGTACCGGATGACGATATTTCAGGAACCTTTGCTTTCTTTAGAAGCCTTGAAGATAATGGATATGATTCAAATTTATCGGCTGAAGCAATTGGTGATACCTGGTTAAATTATATTATAGAAAATCAAACAATTCTCTGGTGGGGCGGTCTCTCAAGAAGTACAGAACATACCGCATATTTACGTTTGAAAAATGGAATAAAAGCACCAAAGAGTGGTTCCCTTGAATTAAACGGACAAAGTATGGCAGAACAAATAGGTTCCGAAATATTTATAGATACCTGGGCTCTTGTTAATCCAATGAACCCAAAACGTACGGCAGAGATGGCAAGAGCCGCTGCCAGTGTAAGCCACGACGGAATTGCCATTGATGCAGCAGTTTATCTTGCTGTAATGGAATCCTTAGCCTTTGAGGAAAAAGATATTAATAAGCTTTTAGATGCAGGACTTCCATATGTAGATAATGAGAATTTTAAAGACTTGGTAGCAAGTTTAAGAAAGCAATGTGCCAAAACAAATGACTGGCATAAAGTCAGAGACTGGATTGCAGACAATCATGGCTATGAAAAATATCCTGGAAACTGCCCAATGGTTACCAACCACCTTACTGTCTTAATGGCGCTTATTATGGGTGGGGATGATTTTAACAAAGCTTGTATGATTGCCTGTAGTGCAGGCTGGGATACGGATTGTAATTCAGGTAATGTAGGCTGTTTGAATGGAATCCGGCTTGGCCTGGAAGGTTTCAAAAAAGGTACTGATTTAAGGAAAGCAGTAGCAGATAGACTATATGTTGTTTCCAGTGATGGTGGTTCTTGTATATCAGATGCTGTATTGGAAACAAGAAAAATCCTGACAGCAGCAGCCAAGCTGGAAAATGAGACAATCGATATACCAAAGGAACGTCTTGCCTTTGAATACCCAGGCTCTGTTCAAGGTATTATCCCCTATGATAAGAATACAGAAGAACAAGTATTAAGTGGTATTGAAAATGCATATAACACCTTAAAGGAAGCAGGCTGTAAGATTTCCTATACAGGTCTTGGGGCAGGGGTTCATGCATCGGCATCCATTGATACTTTCGTAGACTTAAAGCCTAAGGGAAAAGAGGGCACCAGTTACTTTGACGTATTATGTTCCCCCACTTTATATAGCGGTCAAATGGTAACAGCAAATATTCAGGCACCATATGAGGTAAATCCTGTGTTTACTTTCTTCATTGAATATTTTGATGAAAATGATGAATTGCAGACAATGTACAGCCATTCTTATGAGTTGAAAAAGGGGTCTAATACGCTACAATGGCAGGTGCCTGACGTTGAAGGTCATGCAGTCTATTGTTTGGGTCTGACCCTTAAGAGCATTTTCCGTATGGACGGATATATTGTGTTAAAGACATTAGACTGGTCCAATGCTCCTAAATTATATCATATGGGAAAATCCATGGAAATGTCACCGGCACTAACACCCTGGACTACCACTACGGCTTGGTTAAAAACCTTCGTTTCTTCAGCAGATCATTTTAACCCGGACTATACTACTACATTTTCCATATCACATGCCACAGAGAATGGTGTAGTAACAACAGGAACCTTAGACTGGGATGATTATTCTGTAAAATCTACTATAACATTTTCACAACAAGATGCAGCAGGGTTAGTTGCCCGTGCCAAGGGACATAGAAGATATTACGGAGCGGTATTATCAAAAGGTAAAGCCATTATATATAGACAGCAGGATAATCAGAGAGTAGAAGTTGCAAGTGCACCTATTGATTTCTCCATTGATAAAACTTATGAGCTGGAATTTCAATTAAAGAAGGAATTTTTAACTTTATTGGTGGATGGGAAAATGGCTGTAAAAGGTACAGACTTAGCTTATAGATGTGGTGGAGCAGGTTTTGTAGTAGATTCAGGTGCTATTCTGGCAGATGAATTTGAAATAAGAAATCTGAGGAGTTGAGAAAACTATGAGTATAAAACAATATGAAAATCAAATATACAGTGGAGTTCTGGGTAAACTCATTGGGGTTTACTTAGGACGTCCGGTAGAAGGCTGGAGCTATGAAAAGATTCAAGATACCTTTGATGAAATTAAATATTATATACACGATAAAGTAGGGGTACCTCTTATTGTTGCTGATGATGATATTTCAGGAACTTTTGGTTTCTTCAGAGCCATTGAAGATAATGGATATGATAAAAATATACCTGCAAAAGCTTTTGGAGATACCTGGTTAAACTATATTATTGAAAATAAAACCATACTTTGGTGGGGTGGCTTAGGCAGATCTACGGAGCATACCGCTTATTTAAACTTAAAGAATGGTATGGAAGCTCCTATGAGCGGTTCTATTGAAACTAATGGCAGAACCTTGGCAGAACAAATCGGAGCCCAGATATTTATTGATGCTATAGCAATGGCATGTCCGAATAATCCTGACCTTGCAGTGGAGTTAGTAAGAAAGGCAGCAAGCGTTAGTCATGATGGTATTGCAGTTGAGGCAGCATGCCATTTGGCAGCACTGGAAGCAATGGCATTTGAGGAAAAAGATATTAATAAATTACTGGACAGAGCAATCAGCTATGTTAAGGATAGAAAATTAATTAAAATAATTAGGGATGTTCGAGATATTTGTGAGAAAGAAAGTGACTGGAGAAAAGTCAGAGCTTATCTAGAACCAAAGTATGGCTATGATGTATTCCCAGGCTGTTGTCATATGATTCCCAATCATGCCATGGTAATCGCCTCCATTATTTTAGGAGGAGATGATTTTCAAAAGTCTATCAGCATAGCAGCCTCCGCAGCTTGGGATACGGATTGCAATGCAGGTAATGTTGGTGCATTTAATGGTATACGATTAGGACTTGATGGAATCAATGGAGGAGCAGATTTTAGAACCCCGGTAGCTGATTTAATGTATGTAGTTACTTCAGATGGAGGTTCTGTAGTTACAGATGCTGTTATTGAAAGTAAAAGAATTATAGAAACTGCTGGGAAACTTGCAGGTGAAGAAGTAGAAGTATCCGATGAAAGATATACCTTTGAATTCCCTGGTTCCTTACAAGGCTTCCATCCCTGTGAGTATAAGCACGGAGCACAGGCAGAGTTTTCTTTGTCAAACTACAACCAGGTTTCTGATAATAATGGTTTATTGATTCAGTGTAAACAGTTAGCGGATGGTGTAACTGCTAATGTTTCAACACAAACCTTTATTGATTTTACTAAATTGGCAAGAAATTTCTCCACTGTTGCTTCCCCAACTTTATATTCTTCACAAAAGGTAGTTACCAAATTAAGTGTTCTGGATGGTAAAAAGGTAAATATACGGCCATATATTCTATATTATGACATAGAGGATAAAGAACAGGTAATTTATGGACCATTTTACTCTATTGGTAAAGAAGCTGTAATTACTTGGGAGGTGCCTGACACTCAAGGTATGTCTATCTTTAAATTAGGTTATGAAGTATCCAGTAAAACCAGATTTGATGGCAGTGTAGTAATTTACAGCATAGACTGGAAAGGCGCACCTGCTAAATTTGCTCAAAAAGGTATGCTTATGACTTCTATCTGGAATACCAACCCCTTATGGTTAGCAGGCTTTGCAAGTTCCGCCGTACAGTTTGCAGCTGATTTTAAACGAACCTATTGTGTATCCAATGTAGAAGAAGACGGATTAGTAACCATAGGAAGCAGAGAATGGAAGGATTATAGTGTAACCAGTACTCTTTACTATAGCCTTCACCAATCCGGGGGTCTGGTACTTAGAAGCAGAGGGCATAGAAGGTATTACGGTGCAATTCTAAGTGGGTATCAAACTGCAATCTTATACGTGCAAAAGGATGGAAAACGAACCATATTGGGACAAGTTCCTTATGCATACGTAGAAGATAAAGGTTATAAACTAACTTTCCAGGTAAAAGGCAATAAACTGACATTTAAAATTAATGACCAGATAATTCTGGAAGCAGAAGATGATACTTATGTATCTGGCGGAGCAGGATTTGTCATATCAAAGGGAACCATGACTTGTGACAGTTTCATTGTATCTGAATAGGAGCTGTCATATCAAAAGGAACGATGACTTGTGACAGTTTCATCGTATCTGAATAGGAGCTGTCATATCAAAAGGAACGATGACTTGTGACAGTTTCATCGTATCTGAATAGGAACTGTCATATCAAAGGGAACGATGACTTGTGACAGTTCCATCGTATCTGAGTAGGATTTGTCATATCAAAAGGAACGATGGCTTGTGGCAGTTTTATTGTATCTGAATAGGAGTTGTCATATCAAAAGGAACGATGGCTTGTGACAGTTTCATTGTATCTGAATAGGAGCTGTCATATCAAAAGGAATGATGACTTGTGACAGTTTCATTGTATCTGAATAGGAGCTGTCATATCAAAAGGAATGATGACTTGTGACAGTTTAACTATATCTGAATAGGAGTTGCTATATGAAATACGTAATTGCATCTACAGCAGTAACGGATGAGATTCGTTTTGCAGATGGAAAAACAGTAAAAATTGCAGGTGGAGCAGGAATATATGCTCTGAGTGGTATGAAACTCTGGAGTGATGAGGTATTATTAGTAACTGGCGTGGGTCAGGACTTTAAAGATATCTATGGAGAATGGTATAGCAAGAATCACATCTCTATGAAAGGCTTAATCGTAAAAGATGAAAAAACACCTCATACAATTGTTCAATATTTTTCGAATGGAGAAAGAGAAGAAACACCGTTATATGGTTTAGACCATTATAACAAAATAGAAGTAACGCCGGAAGATTTAAAACCGTATTTTGCAAGTGCAAAGGGAATCTATATATTTAAAAACAGTAATGAAGCATTTTGGAAGGAGATTCTTGCAATAAAGAAAGATTCGAAATCTACTATTATGTGGGAAATTGGAAATGATGCTACTTATTTTGAGAATCTGTCGAAGGTAAAAGAGATTGCTAAACAATTAGAAATCTTATCTATTAATCTGACAGAAGCGAAAAATCTCCTTGGTAAAGAAGAATTAGAGGATATTATAGAAGAATTCAGGTCATGGCAATTACCATTAATCTTTCTTAGAAGAGGCTCCAAAGGAGCAATTATGATAACACCGGATAAGGTAGTATCTGTTCCCGCAGAGGAGAATGTTCAGGTAATGGACCCAACTGGTGGCGGAAATAGCTCATCTGGTGCAGTGCTTTACGGATATTGTGAAGACTATGATGCTGCAGCTTGTGGAAGGATGGGCAGTATTTCAGCCGCTATGTGTATATCGCAATATGGGGTACCAGATAAAATTACCATGGAAATGAGGCAAGAAGCCAATCATAAATTAGAGGTGAAATAATGTTAAGTGATGAAATCAGGAAAAAACTATCCATTAAAATGATACATGATAAATATGAATACTATAATAATGTCCCGGAAAAGGGTCTGGTTATTAATGGAAGACCAGCATTAACTCAGATAGATCACACCAAAGTAGGAGATTTTGTTCTGATTACAGTAAGAGATCCTTTATGTGCATATGATGAGGACCCAGCTAAAAAGATAGCGGACAGATTAGAAGAACCAGAGTTAATTGGCAATTCCGGAATGTTTACAACCTATTCCGGAAAATATAAGGGAGCTGATATAACCGTTGTAAGCGGCGGAAGCGGCTCACCTGAGATGGAATTAATCTTATACGATTTTATGGAATATACAGATGCCTCTACCTTTCTTCGAGTAGGAGGCTCAGGGGGAATTGGTGATAAGGTTCATCCAGGTGATGTAGTTATAGCAAGTGGAGTGGTTCGTGAAGAAGCCATGACAAAGGCTTATATCCCAGCTGCCTATCCTGCAGCAAGCCACTACGAAGTAATCAACGCCATGGTAGGAGCAGCGGAAGCTTTAAAGGCTCCTTATCACCTAGGAGTTACCTTATCTGTAGACAGTGACTTTGTAGGAGGAGGCAGACCTAGCGTAGGCGGTTACTTACAGCCATGGAATATAGAGATTGCAGGAATTTATAACCGTGCCGGCGTATTAAATGGAGACCGTGAATCAGCTGCAATTGTAACATTATCAGCATTATTTGGAAGAAGAGGCGGCTCCATTTGTTCCGTAGCAGACAATCTTTGTACAGGAGAGACCTTTCAGGCTGGAAGTGGACATAACTTCGCTATTGATATTGCCCTGGAAGGATGTGCGATATTAAATAAAATGGATCAGGAAAAGAAGCTGGCAAATAAAGACCACTGGTATCCTGGAATTGAATAACAAAGGAAAAGGGGCTGTCGTAATAGAAATCTGTCATTCTGAGAGTGTTTTTTACTCGAAGAATCTCATATTCTAAATGGGATTCTTAGCCTTTCAGGTTCAGAATTATAATGCTAAATGGCACCACAATGAATGAAAGGGATTCTTCGCGAATTCAACTTCGTTGAATTTTCGCTCAGAATGACAGGCTTTCGAAGCGAAGCAATGACAGCTTTCGAAGCAATGACAGGCTTTCAAAGCAATGACAGACTTTCGAAGCAATGACAGGCTTTCGAAGCAATGACAGGCTTTCAAAGCAATGACAGACTTTCGAAGCAATGACAGGCTTTCGAAGCAATGACAGGCTTTCGAAGCAATGACAGCTTTCGAAGCAATGACAGGCTTTCAAAGCATTGACAATTTTGAGACAGCACCTACGAAAGGAGCATGGTTATAATAATGAGTAAATATGAAAATCCAATGAGTCGTCAGGTATTTAGTTTGCCGGAATTAATCAGGCAGCAATATGACGATTTAGAACCAAAAACAAGAACCGTATTAAGCTTTCAGGAAATATATAATATACAAAGAATTGTATTAACGGGATGCGGAGATTCTTTTGCAGCAGGTATGGCAACAAAACATATCTTTGAACTGCTTACGGGAATACCTACAGAAGTAGTTCCTGCAATTGAACTAAGCCGTTATTACTCAGAAAAACATCTGGGAGTTGATTGTAGAAATCCGCTTGTTATTGCGGTTAGTAATTCCGGAAGCGTAGCCAGAATCTCAGAAGCGGTACAAAGAGCAAGGCTTCACGGAAGTTATGTATTGGGCATAACTGGGAATGAAACATCACCTTTAGGGATAAATTCAGATAAAGTATTAAAACTGGATATTCCTGATTTTGAAAGTGCCCCAGGTACAAGAAGTTATGCAGTAAGTGTTATGGCGCTGTTGCTATTAGCCATTCGCTTCGGTGAAGTCAGGCACCAATATACTATGGATCAAGCCATGGATTATCGCTATGATATCAGAAATCAAGGGGCATTATTAGAAGAACTTCTACCACAGATGGATAGCATTTGTGAAAAGGTAGCAGAAGAATGGAAGGACTTCCCTTGCTTTGACTTTGTTGGCGCTGGATTTGATTATGCAGCCGCTTGGTATGGACAAGCTAAAATATTAGAAGCCACAGGTAAATTCGCTATGCACATTAATTCTGAAGAATGGTTCCATTTAAATTTCTTTGCCAGAGATGCAAAACATATTGGCACAGTAGTAGTAGCCAATACAACCAATCCAGGAATTAGCAGAACAAAAGAAATGATTAAATTTGCCAAGGAATTAGGCAGACCAATGGTAGTTATTACAGATGGAAGGAAAGAAGACTTTGGAGAAGAAACTACTTATATACAAGTACCTGCTCCTAAATATCCAATTAGCATGCCTCTTACTCAATATGCACCAATATGCCTTATAGCAAGCTACATTGCGGAATTAATAGGCGAAAAATACGGGCGTGGCTGTGAAGAAGACTGGGAATTTGCCGCAGGTGGAGCCGGTGTTAAGAATAGTGAGATAATTGTGAAATAAGGAGGTACTTATGCTATCAAAATTTAAAATAACTACAAAATATAATGATGTTTATGATATTACTTCAGAAGTTAAAAAAGTAGTAGAAGAAAGCGGAGTAAAAGAAGGTATTTGCCTGGTTTACAATCCTCATTCTACGGCAGGATTAACGGTATATTCTCCCTGGGATCCAGCTGGACTTGAAGACTTAGATGATGAGATAAGAAGACTAATCCCTACCAAAGTTGATTTTAAACATCAGCATGATACTCCTCAAGACGCAGCAGGACATGTAAAATCCGCGCTACTTGGCGTATCCGTGACTTTTATTATTCATGAAGGTAAGCTAATGCTTGGAGGTTCTCAGTCAATCTACTTTTTAGAGTTTGATGGACCAAGAAGCCGTGAATTTTTTGTAAAAATTCAGGAAGATTAAGAAAAGATATTTTAAGCTCCAATCATAAAACATGGAATAACATTTAAACGACATTACAATTGATACATAATAAGAAAGAGGTATACTATGAAAAAGATAATACTTGACTGCGATCCTGGTATGGACGACTCTATGGCAATAGTTATGGCTTGCAAATCTCCTGATATAGAGGTAATGGCAATTACTACGGTAAATGGAAACTACCCCGTTGATGTTACTTGTGCAAATGCCAGAAAGGTGTTAGAACTACTTGGACGTACAGACATTCCTGTAGGACGGGGACTTGCAAAACCTATTATACGTGAAGCACCCAAAGACCCATTTACACATGGAAAAGATGGACAAGCAGAGGCGAACCTTCCTGAACCAACCCTTCCACTAAGTGATAAAGATGGGGTAGATTTAATCATAGATATTGTAAAAGCAAATCCAGGTGAAATATCACTTGTGGTTACTGGTCCAATGAGTAACATTGCACTGGCTATGATAAAGGCACCGGAAATTAAAGAAATGATTCCAGAAATTATCGCAATATCCGGTTCCTTTGGATTAAATAAATATGCATTTTTAAATGCTACCGGAGACACACCTCAAAGTGAGTGGAATGTATATGTAGATCCGGAAGCAGCAGATATTGTATATAATTCAGGTGTCAAATTGGTTGCTTTAGGATTAGACGTTGCGACTCATTTTGATGTTGATTTTAGTGATGAAGATATTAAAAATTTAGAGACAAGTAAAAATAAAGAAGCAGCTTTCCTTTTAAATGCCATTCGATTTATAAATGGAAAAGGTTTTGATGCCTATTGCACCGTAATTGATTGTATGGCAGTGGCTTATGCCATTGATCCAACCTTAGTTGAAACTATAAGTGCACATGTAGGGGTGGAAACTAAGGATGGTTTAACACTTGGCATGACTGTCATTGATAGAAGACATCACTTTGTATGGGAACATCTGCCTCTTATCCAGGTAGGAAGTTCTGCTGATTGCGGCAGATTTTTGAAGCTAATTATGGAGCTTGTTTTAAAATAGGAAGTTAGATTGAAAAGGCAAGTTTTTTCAACTGACAATTTGCGCTGGGGAACAAAATTACTGTCATTATTAAGAGGTGCCGGAGCGCCAGAATTGAGGTTATTATGTATCGATATCAATACAATTTATGTAAAGATGAAGCTATCTATATTGCTGGTCCAGAGTGCTTTTATACCTATGGTTTTGAAATGTTAAATGCAATGCGTAGAAGGGCAGAATCTCTTGGATTTCAAGTTACCCTTCCAAATGATAATCCTTTGGATATGGAAAACGAAGATTTACAAAAAAGAGCAGATAGTATATTTGCAGATTTAGAAACCGATATGAATAATTCTACTGTGATTATTGCTGATTTAGAGGCTTATCGAGGAGCGGAGCCGGATAGTGGAACCATATATGAGCTAGGCATGGCTTATGCAAGAGGAATTAAATGTTATGGATATACCCGTGACAAAAGAAGCCTTGCAACAAAGAATCAAGGAGCTTATTTAATAGATGGCTTGGTTTATGATGAAAGAAATAACATTATGCCATATCATAACCTTCCCTTTTCTCCAACCATTATAGGCTCTACAAAAATCGTTGAGGGTGATTTTGATGACTGTCTTCGCACCCTCATAGTAGATATAGAAGAAGAATTCAAAGAAAAGGCAAGGAGGATAGAGAAAAAGGATTATTCCTCTGATGTAACCGTAAAGGATAAAAAGCGTCCTTATATTTATTTATCAGGACCAGAAAGATATGACCCGGATGGTTTAATGAAATATCAGGTAATGAAAGATATTTGTTCCAAATACGGTTTGGAAGCTATCACACCCCTGGATGCAGCACCTGGTGTAGAACAAATTGAAACAGATAATCCTTATATCTGGGCTGCTAATATATTTGATAATTACCAGCAGCATGTAAGAAATTGTGATATTATCATTGCCGATTTAAATAATTTCAGAGGATATGAAATATGCAATGATGTTGGATTTGAATGTGGTATGGGATTTCAATTAGGAAAGAAACTATACGGTTATATGGATAATGCAAATTATTTAATTCATCGCATTCCTCACCTGGGAGAAGAAAAAGAATTTAGAGACCAAACAGGAAGTAATGTAGAGAATTTTAACTATCCTGCAAACTTAATGTTTGGATGCTCTATGAAGATTTTTGAAGGAAAATTTGAAACGATTATTAAACAAGTTGTTGATGACTTGAATGAAAAGTAAAGGTTCATACTTATTATAAATGGATCAAATGCATGAATGAATAATAAAGTTCATAAATAATTTACATGAATAAGTTCATGAAAAAAATTTACACGAATGAAAAAATACAATTCATAAATGAAATTAAGCATAATGCTATTGAAAGGAGAAAAAGCATGAGTACACCACATAATGCAGCAAATGCAGGGGATATAGCTTCTAAAGTACTTTTACCAGGGGATCCTCTTCGTGCTAAATTTATAGCGGAAAACTTTCTGGAGAACCCTGTTTGCTATAATGAAGTTCGAGGTATGTATGGATTTACGGGAACTTATAAAGGAAAAAGAGTATCAGTTCAGGGTACCGGAATGGGTATGCCATCCATGTCTATCTATGCCAATGAATTGATGGAATTCTATGGCGCAAAAACATTGATTCGAGTTGGAACCTGCGCAACCATTCATCCTAATATTAATTTAAAGGATGTTGTCATCGCTATGAGTTCTACTACAGATTCTAATATGAACCATGATCGATTTGGATGTATTTCTTTTGCACCTACAGCCAGCTTTAACCTTCTAGAAAGTGCATATCAGTTTACGAAGAAGGAAAATATAAAATCAGTTGTGACAAATGTATTTACCAGTGACAAATTCTATGATGATGCGCTGCAACAGAAAGTGAAATTATTATCCTCATATGGAGTTGCAGCAGTTGATATGGAAACCTGTGAACTATATACCCTTGCAGCGAAACATGGAGTTGATGCATTAACTATTATGACAGTAAGTGATTCCATCCTTACCGGTGATAAATGTACAACAGAAGAAAGACAGACTGCATTTAAAGATATGATAAAAGTTGCATTAGAGATTATATAATATATTTAATATTATCAGGCGAGTAGCAATAGCGGATAAACTTACCTGAAGACAGTAGAATATCCGTTTTGACTGGGAAAAAGATGAATGACGTGTAGCAAAATAGACTTTTAGTTTATGAATGCTACACGTCTTTTTATTTTAGAGATACATTGAGATTTCACATTGACAATGTTAACCTGCACTGGTAATATTTACATATAGGTATTACCAAATTATAGTAGACGATTTAAAAAATAAAAAAAGAAAAGGGGAGTAGATGATGAGAAGAAATCCTTTTTTGAAGGCGGTGTTAAGAAAGCCATTCCGCTCCTTACTTATGTTGTTGCTAATGGGCGCTATCACCTATGGGATAACATCCCATGTAATAGAATATGTAATTGTATTACAAATGTCAAACCAACTGGAGAAGTATTATAGACCTATAGGAACGTTGGAATCAGAAAATTATGATGTAACACGTGGCAGGGAATTGGTATCCCACAGTCCTTACATAGAATTTGAAGACATAGGAAGGATACCTCAAGGTATATTACAAGGATTATATAATGCAGATGTAAGTAATAGTTTTAGTAGAGCAAAAAGAGAAAAAATAAAACTAGAAAGTTATGTATCTGACGTAGTTTTCTATGGAGTTTTGCAAGAAAAGAAATATGTTGTCGTTGGAAGCGGACAATATCATTTTACTTTTAAAATTAATAAAATGGAAGTGGGTTATCCCGATTATATGCCAGAGGATAATCTCATTCATGTAAAATATCAGCCTGAAACAGAGGGGGAATTAAAGGACGAATATGACTCACTTATAGTTGGAGAGCAGTATTTGGTACGGGCATACTATGATGAAAACTCTCCCCAATCGATGAATCGTTCGGGGCAGATTGTAGAGGGGAAAATAGGAGAATGGTTTTTACTGGATAAACTTACGGATGATAATTTATACTTCTATCCTGTTAAAGAGGGTGATACGGTAGATTATAGTAACAGGAAATTAGCAGGCTTAAAAGAACATTTAGAAATAGTAGACCAAAATCAGAGGGCTATGGAAGTTTATGGAACAAAGGATATGAGTTTAATGCCTCCATTTCAGGAAAGCTCTAGAACTTATTATCTTGTAGATGGAAGATTGCTGGACAGAGAAGATGATCTTAATAAGAAAAATGTATGCGTAGTTCATAGCTTTTTTGCAGAATGGAGAGGACTTTCCCTTGGTGACAAGATTAATATAGAATTGAGAGATATGGGTGGAGGTTATAAAGGGTATATTATCCCACTGTTTCCAGAAATGTGGAATAATTGGAAAAACTATAAAACGGTAGAAAAAGAATTTGAAATCGTAGGGATATATGATTCGGTATATCTAGATCTATCTACGGCAAGAGGCAATCGAATCTTTGTTCCGGATTCCTGTATTCCGGAGAACTTTCTGCTTCAAAAGGGAGAAATGATAGATTCAAGTACTTATAGTTTTGTTTTAAAATCATCAAAAGACCAGCAGGCATTTCTGATAGAGAACAAAAGTAAATTAGAAGGTATGGGAATAACCCTTTCCTTTATAGATAATGATGCAGATGATTTTGGAATTGCATCAAAGGTATTGAAAAAATCTACTCAAATGAGTGTAGCGATTTTTTCAGCTACATTTTTACCTGTTATGGTGATTGTTGCATTCTTTTATCTTAGTCAGCATCGCAGAGAATTTGCGATTGCACGAGCAATGGGAATACCTAGAAAGTTGGCAATATATCAAGTGGGAGTAGCTGCCATATGGATAGGCTTGCCAGGAATTATTATAGGTGGGATAGCAGCATGGTATAAAACTCTGAAGGAAGCGAAAGATTTATTCAAGGGTTTTGTAATACCAGGAGTTATAGAATATAATTCTTCCCTTCGGATTTTCTGGTTGCTGCTTATGTTCCTGTTATTTTCTCTGTTTGTCATATTAATACTCTTAGGTAGTTGCTATATAGCAAATCAATCGGTTTTTGATTTGTTGCAAGGACAGAAGTTAAATATAGGAAGAAAGAATATGGGACAAATAAATGGTGAAAAAGTGGATTTACAACCTGCTCCAAGGGTTAAAATTGATGAAAAGGCAGAAGAAATATTTTACCTTTCAGACTCTTACAAGGAATTTATAGTAGACTCAATAGGAAAGAAGAATGCTTTAAGAAAATATAAACTTACCACCTCCATAGAGTATTTATATCACCATATGCTTCGATCTTATGGTAAACTTATCTTAATGTTTATTATTACACTTGGATTTATAGCCACCTATAGTTGGTTTGATATAGCTATAGAGAAGAATAAGATAGAAATAGATCAATTATATAATTCCATCGTAATAAAGGGTGAAATCCTTAAAGAAGGTATATTAGATATTAGCAAAGGGGGAGGATTCATTAATCCCAAAGTAGTGAATAATTTACAAGATAGCGGATTAATAAAAGAAAGTTATTTGGAGAAAACAGCCCAAGTTAATGCATTAACAGGTTTTAATCCTCATAAAACTTATGACAGGGATGCTGTCATTCCCGGAGTTGCAGTGGTATCTTTTAATGAATGGGATCGTTTTTTTATAGGAACAGGAGCAGGTATTACTGTGAAATTTATGAAAGGGTATGATGAAAAAGTATTTATGGAGAATGAAAGTGAGGCAGTAGAAGCTATTGTGCCCGAAAGATTTATGAAGGAATTGGGAAAGAGATGGGGAGATATTATTTATTTAATAATAAAGGAAGAATATACCCCATGTCGTATCATCGGAAGCTATGAAGGGGAACTTTCAAGTGCAGTTTTAAGTGACACGATTATCATGTCGGAATATCATATGGAGCAATTAATGGGGAATAATTTTTTTTATGTAGTAACAAAATTTACGTTTGATTCGGCTAAAAATAAGGAATTGCTCCAAAAGGAAAAAGAGCTTAAAGAAATGGTATCCAGTGCTAAATTTGGCTCTATTGAGCCAAGGCTTATGATATGGGATGCGGAGCTGCAGCAGGTAATAGAGCCAATGGAACGAAATCTTTCCTTTTTAAAGATAATATATCCTATAGCAGTAATTGTGTTTACTTTGATTGGAGGAGTTCTCAACTTTCTAATAATATCATTTCGTGCAAAGGAAGCAGCCATTATAAGAATATTAGGGGGAACTAAGAGAAAAGTTAGAATTCTTTTTATAGTAGAGCAAGGGATTATCTACTTAACAGGTATGATATTAGGTGTTATATTAATTGTAATGTTGCAAGGTGGAATTTCACCTAATATACTGATGAACATTCTATTATATCTAACAGGATGTACCTTAGGTTCTATTTTGGGAAGTATTTTTGTAACTAATAAAATACCTCTGGAATTGCTTCAGGTAAAGGAATAGGAGGAATAGAGTTATCATGGCAGAATTAAAACTTAGTGAAGTATGCTATCAGTATAAGAATAGTAAACAGAAAGTATTAAAGGGAATTTCCTGTGATTTTCAGGGGGGAGAGCTATGTGCAATTGTAGGACCATCAGGAAGTGGAAAGACAACACTGCTATCTATTCTTGCCGGACTGGATCGTCCTTCAGAGGGAAAAGTATATATTAACGGAGATGATCTGACAAAGCTTGATTTGGATGCATACCGCAGGGAGCGTGTAGCTATGATTTTTCAATCCTTTCAGTTATTTCCTCTACTTACAATATTAGAAAATGTAAGCTATCCAATGGAGAATAATGGTATCCCCAGGAAAGAAGCGAGAGAAAGAGCAGATAAACTTTTACTGATGTTAGGAATTACAGAAGAAAAGCACAAGCGTTTTCCAGCAAAGTTATCTGGAGGGGAGCAACAGCGTGTTGCCATTGCTCGAGCTTTAGCAACAGGAGCAAAAGTACTGCTGGCGGATGAACCCACCGGTAATTTAGACCGTGAAAACACCCTCCATATAATAGGTATACTAAAAAAATTTGCCCATGAGGAAGGATATTGTGTGATTGTTGTAACTCATGATCAGGAAGTGGCTAGTATGTCTGACCGGGTATGGAAGATGCAGGATGGATTACTCACAATATAAAATAGTTATTTGAAATAGTCTCTTTTTTAAAATTTTTTTCAATTCCTTATAAAATCCTTATAATTAACAGATATCCTTTTCTTAAATAAGAAAGGGGATTTCATTATGGATAAAACAATAAAACAAAAAGGACTTACTGGATTTCAACTAAAGTATATAGCTATGTTTCTTATGGTATTAGACCATATTCATTATTTCTTTGAATTTACTGGGAAAATACCAATATGGTTTTCTATGTTAGGCAGATTATCTGCACCGTTATTTTTATTTTGCATTATTGAAGGTTTTACCCACACTCATAACCGAAAAAAATATTTTATGCAAATTTATTCCATTGCTATTGTTATGGGTCTATTACAATTTTTTATGATTCAATTTGGACTAACGAGACCAGATGGATTTTATCCGCAAAATCAGATGCTTGCTACTTTTTCAATATTATTAATTATTTTACAAGGATTTGACTGGTGTGCAAAAAAGCAGTGGGTAAAAGGCTTATTGGCAATTATTGTTCCAATTGCCCTGCCGTATCTGGCAGTTTTTATCGGCAGTAGGGTTCCTGGCGCTTGGTATTTAATTAATCTTCTGCATTTTTCCATACTTCCTTTGCATAGTTGGATTATGGATGGAGGTACACTATTTATTTTACAGGGTATTCTGATGTATTTATTTCGTAAAAACCGCAAGCGGCAAGCTATTATCTTTTTCATTACAACAATTTTGCTATATGTAGTTTTACCCTTTGCAACAATGCCGGGTATTACCATAAAACTTTTGTTTACAGTAGCTTTTGAATGGATGGGAGCCCTCGCAGCAATACTGATGTTGATGTATAACGGTGAAAGGGGAAAAGGCAGCAAGAAATTTTTCTATTGGTTCTACCCTGGACATGTTTATATTCTATATGGGCTGTCATTTGTACTTTATTTAATTCTGAACCGGTAGGCTTTATATGAAAAATTCTATAATATAATAGCTAATATAATTTTTCCAGGAAAATAGATATAAAAAGAAGCACCAAATTTTTGTTTTAATATTTAAGTAACCAGACAAAATTTACATAAAGAAAGGTGTCTTCTTATAATTAAAAATGATATACTATCAAGTAAAGGTAGGTGTTAATATGTCAAGAATACTTGCACTTGATGACGATATTCAAATATTATCAATTATCAAGAAGGCACTTGAAAATGATAAACATTCTGTTGATATTCTAGATAATATTAACAATGTGAATAAAGATAATCTTTCTAAGTATGACTTAATTTTACTTGATGTTATGATGCCTGATACAAATGGTTTTGATTTTTGTAAAGCTATTCGCGCTATTGTTGATTGCCCTATTCTATTTATAACGGCAAAGACCATGGATGAAGATTTAATCGAAGGATTTGCCGTTGGTGCTGATGATTATATAAAGAAACCATTTAGCTTAACTGAACTTAGAGCTAGAGTAAATGCACATTTAAGGCGTGAAAAAAGAGAATATCATAATCGGATTATAAGTGGCAATTTTATATTTGATATTTCAGAAAAAATGTTATTTTATAAGGACGAACAAATAAAGTTTACAAAAAGTGAATATGAAATATGTGAGTTTTTAGTAAAAAACAAAAAACAGGTATTTTCCCTTGAACAGATAATTGAGAAAGTATTTGGATATGATTCCGAAAGTGATTGCAGTGCAATTAGAGAGCATATAAAAAACATTAGAGCTAAACTGAAACAATGTGATAAACAACCAATTGAAACAGTTTGGGGGATAGGTTATAAATGGAACTTATAAAAAATAAATCCAATACACTATTTTGGCTGTTTATAAAGCAGTTATTATGGCTTTCCGCTTATATTCTTATAGAGATTTTTGCATTTATCATACTGTTTAATATAGGGCTTAACAGTGGATTTATTTTACCTGCCAATTATTCCGAACATTATCTTGAAGTAAATAAAAATATAATTTCCCAAAGTGAACCTTTTGATAAATCATTAATACCATTTACTTGTAAATACGGATTATTTGATTTTGATGGAAATTATTTATCAGGTGATTTTAGTGAAGATATGGCAGATGATGCAAAAGCGTTTATTAAAGATTCAAAAGCATCCAACAATCTATTTATGTTGATTGAAAGAGCCAATGGATATTGTGTTGTTCAGTATGATATTTATGCACATTTTTCGTCTTATACTTTGCATAAGCTTTTTCCTAAGTTTGAACGGATGTATCTAATTTTGTTTTTTATCATTTTTGTTGTTATTGTAATAAATAATGCATTGCATTTTGGCAGAAAGTTAAAAAAGCAACTTAAGCCGGTACTGGAGGAAATAAATCAGATTCAAAATAAAGAACTTAATGTAGAGCGAAAACATTCTAAAATTAAGGAATTTAATGATATATTATTAGCACTTTACGATATGGAAACAGCATTGTCACAATCTTTAAAAAAGGAATGGGAAACGGAACAGAACAGAAAAAGCAATATTTCTGCTCTTGCACATGATATTAAAACGCCCCTTACTGTTATAAAAGGTAATTCGGAACTCATTTTAGAAGAAGATAATATAGCTGAAATATATCAACTTACTGATATAATCAATAGTAATTCTGATAAAATAGAAAGGTATATAAAATTATTGATTGATGAGACAAATAATACATTAACAGGGGGTAATGAAGAACAGATTACATTAACTGCACTTATAGATGGTATTATTAAAGCAAGTGAGGTAATCTGTAATTTAAATGGTATAGAACTTATAACGCATAATAAAGTATTTGAAGTTAACATGATTATAAATAAAGATTTAGTTGAAAGAGCAGTTTTAAACCTTATTCAGAATGCAATAGAACATACTAATTCAAGAAAAATGATTAAGTTGTATTTTGAATGTTTGGAAAATAAACTTGTTATATCAGTTGAAGACTTTGGAAAAGGTTTTACCAGTGAGGCATTAAAGTATGCAAAGAATCAATTTTATACGGAAAAATCTGAAAGAAGCCAAGAACACTATGGATTAGGAATGTATTTTGCCAGTAATGTTGCAGAAAAATATAATGGCGGTATCACTTATTACAATAAGCCAGATCAAACTGGGTCTGTAGTTGTTTTTGAAATTAAAATATGTTTGGCTAAATTTAACGAGTTGCATAATTGTTAGTTTGTTAAAAAGTGTAATATGTACAAGTCGGATAGCTTGTCAAATTCGAAAGTATTCTGATGGTAAGTTTAAATCTAAACTAAAAATATAAAGGGGCTGGCTGTTGAAAAACTGTCATTGCTGTCATTGCTATGAAAGCGTGGCATTGACATGAAAGTGTGTCATTGCCATGAAAGCGTGTCATTGCCATGAAAACGTGCCATTGCCATGACAGCGTGTCATTGGCATGAAAGCGAGCAATTGTCATGAAAGCGTGTCATTCTGAGCAAAAATTCAACGAAGTTGAATTTGCGAAGAATCTCTCTTTAAAATGGGATTCTTCGAGCTAAAGCTCTCAGAATGACAAAATTTTTCGTTTTGCAACAGCCGCTTCATTCTACAGTCCCTTCATTTTACAGTCCCTTCATTCTACAGTCCCTTCATTCTACAGCCCATTTATTCTACAGTCTACACTTGACTTGTGTATCACAAATCAAACTTTCACTTTATAATTATACAATCTAATTTTTCTTTTAATTGATTCGATATTTGTGTTAAAGGAAGTCTGACTTCAGAAGAATCAATTAAAGATAGTCTCTCTAAGCAATATTTAATAGGGGCTGGATTAGGTTCTTTAAATAGTAAAGGAATAAAGTCATATAAAGGTTTCCATATCTTTAAGGCAGCTTCCAAATCATTTTCTTTTATCTTATTATATACTTCCACAAACATCTCTGTTTTCATATGTGAAGAGGAAAGTATTCCTCCATGTCCTCCCATGGTAAGGGTTAAAAAGAACAATATGTCTTCTCCGGTAAGAATTGAGAAGTCTTTTGGAGGATTCATAAGCAGTTCAGATGTCTGTTTTATATTACCGCAGCAATCCTTTAATCCAACTATATTTTTTATCTCAGATAGTTTATGTATGGTTTCATTTTCCATATTTACACCAGTCCGATATGGAATATTATACATAATGATATCTAAAGGAGTTTCCTCAGCAATGCTTTTAAAATGACTATAGATTCCTTCCTGGCTTGGTCTGGTATAGTAAGGACAAACGGATAGGATACCTTTTATATCATAATATTCAGCAATTCTTACTTTCTTTATTACCTGTGCAGTACAGTTTCCGCCAACTCCTATATAAACAGGTAAACGTCTATTATTATAGTCCATTGTCTTTTCAATCATATCTTCAAACTCAAAATCACTTAAAGTTGGTGATTCCCCTGTTGTTCCCAGCGGGATGAAACCACTTATTCCTTTATCAGAATAATGATCAATTAATCTTTTGTATGAATGATAGTCAATTTTATTCTCTTTAAACGGAGTTATAATTGGTAACCAGACGCCAGTAATCATAATAAAAATCCTCCAATACCGTACATAACGTACATCTAATCTTTAACTTTATTTTACACAACATAATTCTATAAAAATAGCATTATAATGCTTTAAATGTTGCAAATAGTGCTGTATAATTAAATATAGGTTTTATATGAAACAATTCGTGAAATGGATTATTTGTTTTGACAAATAGATGATTGGAGATTAAGTAATATGAACAACGCTGAGAAAATTGGATATTTAAATAATGATTATAAAATGTTTCATATCATAGACAGAGAGAAGAAGAAATTTGATTTCCATTATCATGATTTTAATAAGATTATGATTCTTTTAAGTGGGAATATTAATTATTCCATAGAAGGAAAGGATTATTTGCTAAAGCCTTATGACATTATTCTTGTTAATCAAGGAGAAATCCATAGACCCTCCATACTGGATAGCTCTCCCTATGAAAGAGTTATCATATATGTTTCAACAAAATTTCTCAATACTTATTCGGATAAAGATTATGATTTAAAGTATTGTTTTCAACGTGCAAAAGAAGAACATTCTAATGTACTTAGAATTCCTTCTATTGATAAGAGCAAACTATATCAAGTATACCAGGAATTGGAGCATTCATGTACAGACAATGGCTACGCAAAAGAATTGTATCAAAAGATATTATTTTTGGAATTTATGATTCAGTTAAATCGAACTGCAATATCAAACCCCATCAATTATCTTGACGCAGTGATTGGAAATGAAAAACTTCTTCAAATTATGGATTATATCAATGAACATCTTACGGAGGATATCACCATTGATATATTATCCTCATATTTTTATTTAAACCGTTACTATTTGATGCATTTTTTTAAGGAAGAAACAGGATATACCATTGGAAGATATATTACAGAAAAACGTTTATTATTAGCCAAAAACCTTGTTCAAAATGGAAACTCTCTTACTCAGGCTTGCTATCAATGTGGATTTAAGAATTATTCTACTTTCTTTCGAGCTTTTAAAAAGGCTTATAATACTATGCCTAAAAATGCTTCCTTTATTGATTGATGAGGTTATGAGCAAGTAGCGTAACGGATAAACTTGCTTGTCTGCAAGTTTATCCGCTTTGACAGTTTCGATATTTATTTTATACTTTCCATAAAAGCAATATATGCATTAGAAATAGCATCTAAATCGTCTGGATGTAAGTCACCTATTTTATGAATAAAATTATCTCTATGTAAATTTAAAACCTTTGATATTCTAGCTGTAGAAGCAAAACGTAATTTTGCTTCCTTCCAATATATAATCGGGGTATCAAATTCATCTTTTTCTCTAACTTTATGTGTTGTAACCTTTACAGATAAAACATTTAAGTTATCAGTATCTAAAACAATAACAGGTCTTTTGGATAATATTGTTGGATTTTCTTCATATGGAAATTCTACAAACCACACTTCTCCTTCGTAAATATTTTTCAATATTAATTACCCACCGTTTCCTTAAATATTTTATCCCACTCAGGTTCATTTCTCCATTCATCTTCTTTTGTAATTACAGCATGACCTTCATTATTCACTGGAGTATTTTTGGTCGCGAATGAATAGGCTATTTCTTTATTATTCTTAATATATTCAGATAACTTACTCATAGTATCATCCCCCTTAGTAGGTTCATTTCCATTTTCTTGTCCCATATGAGTCACCACCTTAAAATAATATTATATACAATTAGTCAATTAGTATGTAATATTATTTAGCAATTCATAAAGAAAACGAAATTAAAAAATTATTCAACATTGTTACATTTACTCCTTATATCCTACCACTTAATACATATAATGTCAATATGCTAACATTCCATATTTGTAATCATTTGTAATTATAGTTTCTTTTTAATTTAACTGTAAATAGTAAAAATTTTGATGTATTTTTGCGGGATAGGTTAAAATGCATATTGACAATTCCCAAGTACATCATTAGAATACCTATTAGTCTAAGGTGTTGGACATTCAGCACCTTTCTTTCATAAAGTAAGGAGCTTGCCTATGTTTTCACAAAACAGTGAAAAGCTGAAAAAATTCAAGATAATGCCTGTTGGTCTTCGAATGATTAAGACTTCCATCGCTGTATTTATTTGTCTTATTATTTATCTACTTAGAGGTCAGCAAGGAATTCCATTCTATTCCGTCATTGCAGCTATTTTTTGTATGGAGACCGATTTGGGAAATAGTAAAAGCAATGCCAAAGCACGAACATTTGGTACATTTAATGGGGCTTTTTGGGGATGTATTGTTTTAGTTATTAATACTTATATATTAAAAGATACACCTACATTGTGGAAACATTTATTTGTTTCCATTTCCGTTATTCCTGTTATATATACAGCGGTTCTTTTAAAGAAACAAGCAGTATCTTTCTTTTCCGGTGTTGTATTTTTAAGTATTACAGTAAACCATTTAAGTGATAGTAATCCATATTTATTTGTATTAAACCGTGTGCTGGATACGCTTATTGGCGTTGCGGTATCAATTATTGTAAATCAAATCTCATTACCTCGAAGACACAATAATAATATTCTGTTTGTAAGCGGATTAGATGAAACTTTATTAGATGATAAGGAGCAAATAACATCTTACAGCAAGATTGAATTAAACCGTATGATTGGGCGTGGAGCTAGCTTTACCATATCAACAGAAAGAACCATTGCCTCCTTAATGGATTTTGTAAAGGATATACCTATAAAGTTGCCGGTAATTGCATTTAATGGAGCAGTTTTATATGACGTAAACAAGAAGGAATTTCTAAGGAAAAAGGTATTAAGCAAAGATGCAGTATATGCACTGGAAGAACTTTTAAGAGAAGAAAAAGTCTGTTGCTTTAATGCAGCATTGCTGCAAGAAACTTTGATGATATATTATGAAGAATTTTTTCATCCGGTAGAAGAAGAGATTTATCACAAAGGAAGAACCTCACTCTATCGTAATTTTATAAAAGGAAGTTCAGGAAGTGAAGCAGAATCTTTATGTATTATGTGTATCCATAAGCAGGAGCACATTACGAAAATCTATCAACGAATTAAGAAACTTTCTATAGCCCGGAATATTCGTATGGTGCAAATGAATTCCAAAGAATATCCCGGATATGCTTACTTAAAAATATATCACAAAGATGCTACCAAACAGAATATGCTTTCTGAATTAAAGAAGCTGACTGGATTCGAGGAGACTGTGACTTTTGGTACTATTCCGGGGCGGTATGACATTGTAATACAGGATAGCAATCAAAATATGGTGGTAAAAAAGATGAAGCAAATATATGAACCTTTTATCTTGAAGAAAAAAGATGAAGTAAACATTTGAGCCTGCATCTTGAAGAAAAAAGATGAAGCAAATATTTGAGCCTGCATCTAAAAGAAATATAATCCAGCAAATAAATAAATCTACATCTGAAATAAAAAAGATACTCAGTAATAAAGTTATAAAATTAACATGTCATTCTGAATATAATTCTACAAAGTAGAATTTGTGAGAAATCTCAAATTCAGCTCTGCTGAATTTACGCTCAGAATGACATATTTGATTTGCGTGTCAAAACTCTTATATTAATTAAATTATGAATAGTATATGTATGCAGCACTATTCATTCAAAAACTATATAAGAGTTTTGACACGCAAATCATTTTTTTATGTAATAAGAAAATACGTCCTATTCTAAATAAATATAATGGTTTGAGTATCAATCATATAGAAGAGCAATATAAATCAAATATTGACATCCCTGGCAATAGTATAAAAACTGTTCTTAGCTATAATTAAAGTAACTAATTATATGAATGGATTTCTTATTATTCAGGAGGTGCAGCAATTTATGAAATATGGTTATTTTGACAATGACAATAAAGAATATGTAATAGAAAAGGTGGATTTACCAACTTCTTGGACAAATTACTTAGGAGTAAAGGATATGTGTGCAGTGGTCAACCATACTGCTGGGGGATATGTGTTTTATAAATCACTGGAATATCATCGGATTACCCGTTTTCGTGCCAATAGTGTACCCATGGATCGACCGGGTCATTATGTTTACTTACGGGATGATAATTCCGGAGATTATTGGAGCATATCCTGGCAGCCGGTTGGTAAACCTTTGGATAAAGCCAAGTATCAGTGCAGACATGGGTTGTCTTATACCAAATATTTTTGTGAATATAGTGACATTAAAGCAGAACAGACATTGTTTATACCCATAGACGATCCAGTGGAATTATGGGATATAAAAGTTAAAAATACAGGTACAGTTAATAGGGAATTAAGTGTATTTTCCTATTGTGAATTTTCCTATCACCACATTGACATGGATAATCAGAATTTTCAAATGAGTAACTATGCAGCAGGTTCCTCTTATGAAAATGGAATTATAGAATATGACTTATTTTATGAAGAGTTTGGATATCAGTATTTTACTGCGAATTTTGCACCCGATGGTTTTGACTGCCTAAGAGATACATTTATCGGACTTTATCGCAGTGAAAACAATCCCATTGCAGTAGAAAAAGGTGTCTTAAGCGGTAGCTTTGAAAAGGGTAATAATCATTGTGGTTCCTTACATAAGAAACTGATTATCCATCCGGGAGAAGAAGTTCGATTGGTCTTTATGTTAGGGGAAGGCAGCCGTGATCAAGGAAAGCGGATCAGAGAAGAATATTCGGATTTAAGCAGGATAGACGCTGCTTATAAGCAAATGGCAGACTTTTGGAATAGAAAATTAAATAAGTTAGTCATTCATACTCCAAATGAAGGTATGAACACATTAATTAATATATGGAATCTATATCAGGCAGAAATAAACGTTATGTTTTCCAGATTTGCTTCCTTCATTGAGGTGGGAGGAAGAACGGGATTAGGATTTAGGGATACCTCACAGGATGCAATGACAATTCCGCACTCCAATCCAGAAAAATGTAAGCAGAGAATAGTAGAATTATTGCGTGCCTTAGTATCAAAAGGCTATGGACTACATCTATTTCAGCCGGAATGGTTTGAACCGGATAGTTCGGCAAAACCATTTCAATCACCAACGGTTATTCCTTCACCAAATAGAAATGACATTGTTCATGGAATAGAAGATGCTTGCTCAGATGATGCTTTGTGGCTGATTAGTGCAATCACCCAATATGTAAAAGAAACCGGTGAAACATCTTTCTTAGATGAAGAAATTACCTATGCAGACGGTGGCAGCGGTTCTGTTTACGAGCATATGACCAGAATACTGGATTTTTCAAATGAACAGATAGGAAAGAATGGTATCTGTAAGGGATTGCGGGCAGACTGGAATGATTGTCTTAACCTTGGAGGAGGCGAAAGTGCTCTGGTTTCCTTCCTTTTTTACTGGGCATTGGGTAATTTTATTGAAATCGCAGAATATCAAAACAAGGCAGAAGATGTTGTAAAGTATGAGGAGATACGTTCAAAAGTGAAGGACGTTTGTGAACAGGTGCTTTGGAATAAGGAATGGTACATCAGAGGTATTACAAAGAACGGGAAAAAGATTGGAATAAATGAGGATAAAGAAGGAAGAATTCATTTGGAATCCAATGCCTGGGCAGTATTATCCGGTTTGGCATCAAAGGACAGAGGAAGTAAAGCAATGAACAGTGTAGATCATTACTTATACACACCTTATGGTATTATGTTAAATGGCCCTTCCTATACAATACCTGATGAGGATATTGGATTTGTTACAAGGGTATATCCGGGATTGAAAGAAAATGGGGCGATATTTAGCCATCCCAATCCATGGGCATGGGCCGCAGAATGCATATTAGGGCGGGGGGATCAAGCTATGAAGTATTACAATGCCTTATGTCCTTATAATCAAAATGACAGTATAGAAATCCGTGAAGCTGAGCCTTATTCCTACTGCCAGTTTATTGTGGGGAAGGATCATACTGCTTTTGGACGTGCAAGGCATCCATTTATGACCGGAACAGCAGGTTGGGCTTATTTTTCTGCTACCAGCTATATTCTTGGAATTCGTCCAGAGTTTGACTATTTATTGATTGATCCTTGTGTTCCATCGGATTGGAAAGAATTTTGCATTCACCGTGAATGGAGGGGGGCACAGTACAATATCACAGTACAAAATCCGGAAGGTGTCATGAAAGGTGTAAAAGAAGTCTGGTTAAATGGAGAATTGGTTGAAAGAATACCGGTACAGGATCATGATAGCACAAATCAGATTCTTGTAATTATGGGTTAAAGGATAGAGAATCTGCAGAAAGCGGATAAATATATATGACTGCCAGAGGAGGCTATTGGGATGATAAAGTTTGGTACCGGTGGTTGGAGAGCTGTAATTGGAGAAGATTTTACAAAAGCAAATATTCAGAAACTTTCCAAAGGTATTGCAATGAAAATGAAAGATGAAGGAGTTACGGAGAAAGGAATTGTTCTTGGCTATGATAGAAGATTTCTTTCAAAAGAAGCGATGAGATGGGCAGGAGAAGTATTTGCTGCAGAAGATATTAAAGCGTATCTGATTAATCGGTCCTCACCGACTCCATTAATTATGTACTATGTTATGAAACATGAATTGCCTTATGGAATGATGGTGACAGCAAGCCATAATCCGGCAATCTATAATGGAATAAAAGTGTTTACTTATGGTGGCAGAGATGCAGATGAATTTCAGACAAAAGAAATAGAAAATTATCTTTCCGATGTTGAAGATGTAAGTGCCATGCATTATGAAAAAGCTTTGGATGTGGGACTTATTTGTGAAATAAATCCTTTAAATGAATACATTGATAGCATTATTACAAAAATTAATATGCAGGCTATAAGAGATAAGGGACTTAGAATTGCCTTGGATCCAATGTACGGCGTCAGTGAGACCTCCTTGAAAACAATTTTGCTTACAGCCAGATGTGATGTAGCCACCATTCATGACAGGCATGACACATTATTTGGTGGAAAGCTCCCTTCGCCTTCCGCCAGCACCCTAAAGAGTCTGCAAAATTATGTGACGGACTATCACTGTGACATTGGAATAGCAACAGACGGAGATGCAGACCGCATTGGAGTAATCGATGATACCGGTAAATTTCTTCATCCCAATGATATTTTAGTACTCCTATATTATTATCTTGTAAAGTACAAAGGCTGGCATGGGGCAGTGGTAAGAAATATCGCCACTACCCATCTGCTGGACAGAGTTGCGGAAAGTTTTGGAGAAAAAGGTTATGAAGTTCCTGTGGGATTTAAACATATTTCTGCAAAAATGAATGAAACCAACGCAGTAATTGGTGGTGAATCCTCAGGAGGATTGACGGTCCGCGGCCATATTAAAGGAAAAGACGGCGTTTATGCTGCTATGCTTTTAATTGAAATGATTGCTGTAGTAGGGAAAAAGCTTTCCGAGATAGTAAAAGATATTGAAGAGGAATACGGACGATATTATATGGAAGAGAAAGATTATCATTTTGATGAAGAAAAGAAAGAGGAGATTTATCAAATTCTGTTAATGGATAAACTGATTCCGGATATACCATTTGAAATATCGAAGATTTCTTACTTAGATGGCTGTAAGATATACTTCAGTAATGGAGGATGGATCGTAATTCGGTTCTCCGGTACAGAACCGCTGCTTAGAATGTTTTGCGAAATGCCTTCCAATCATGAAGCAAAACTGGTATGCAATATATTTGAAGAATTTCTTAGGATTTAAAGTTTCAGTTAAGCCTGTGGCATCCCATCTCCCTTTTGCGCAGACCTGCTGAGTGCATCTTGTGAAGCGGAGCGGTCTGAACCCACGAAGGTAAGGCAAGTAAAAGGGAGATGGGATGCCACAGGCTTAACTGTAACGATTTAAAGGAAATTCGAAACTCCTATATGCTTCTATTTCTTATACGAGTGAAATAGTTAGGATTATTACATAAGTACATAGAAAATTACCTAAAAATATGGTAAAATAAAGAAAAGTAGCAGGAGGGAGGCTGCTGTAAATCAAAGGATTTTTATATTAATAAATCATAATGATGCAGCAGTCTCTTTTTTAAAAATTTTTTATATTATGTTGTTTAGGGGTGGAAATATGCTATTGGAGGAACATAAGGAAAGTATAAGAAAAGAAATAAAGGATGCAGCAAAAAGTGAAAGTGCAGCTATGAAAAATAAGGAAGAGATGAAAGGGAGAATGAAAAGGGTAAAGAAAAGGGTATCCTTACGAAGAAGACTGCTCTTTTTTGTTGTAATCATTTGGATGCTGCCTGTTTTAATTATGTATTTGTTTATGACGATTTCCTATCGAAATAACATAATTGGGAAAACCGTTGCCATAATGGAAGAAGGTCTGAAGAATTTCACCTATTTCAATGCTCAAAAAATAGATGAGGCAATCGACATATCCAAAAAGACTTCCTACGAACTGGTTATTGAAAAGTCGTGGAGAATGTATAAGGCCGGTAAAATTCAAAAATCGGAATTATACCGTCAGATAACAGGTAATTTAAAAAGCAGATTTTACATAGACAACCGGTTTGTTATGTCTGTATTTTATTTAAGCGAAGAACCTGATAAAATTTATTATACCTCTAGAGAAAATGTGGATTATATTAATATTTATAAAAATAATGTAGCTAAAACTGCCCATGATATAACAAGTCAGGATTCTTCTGATGCCCATGTCCGTGTTATCGACGGAAAAATCTATATTATCCGTAATTTATATACGACTACCAACTATACAAAGTTTGGTACTCTAATTCTTGAATTGAATAAAAACAAGCTGATTGATGGAATATCCTTAAACAAGGATTATGAATTGGGATTTTTTATTAATGATACAGGCTCTATGATATCTTACAATAATAATTTTGATGAAGCCAGCAGATCAGGGATTCTTAAAAAGTTATCAAATCAATATTCCCAGAAAGTAAATAGAAAGATTATTCGAGAAAAAGATAAACCTTTCATTGGTCTATTATATCAGCAGAAATACAATGATTTTCATTTTGGCGCGGTTCTTGTTGCCAATGAGAATGTAATTTTCTCGGAAATATATAATCTTTATACCATTATGCTATTTATTATGTTAATTATTATTCCGGTATTTATTTATATGATATATTTTATTGCCCATCATATCACTAAGCCAATGAGTAGCATGATTGAAGCAGTAAATAAAATTGAACAGGGCGGAATCGGAATGCAGATTGAAGGCAACATTATGCCCAATCTGGAATTTGATGTACTGCAGGATGCTTTTAACCATATGTCATCGGAGATAAAGTATTTATTTGATTATGCCTATAACGAAAAAATAGCCAGAAGAGATGCAAAAATCAAAGCATTACAGTCTCAGATTAATCCCCATTTTCTAAATAACACTTTGGAAATGATGAACTGGCAGGCGAGAATGGCCGGAGATGTTACGGTGTCAAAAATGATAGAAGCTTTAGGGACACTTCTAAATTACTCCATGGATCGTTCCAACAGAAAAATGATCAATCTGGCGGAGGAATTAAGATGCGTGGATGCTTACCTTTATATTGTATCCATGCGTTTTGGCAAGAGATTAAAGGTGGAAAAAGAAGTGGATGAAAACTTATTGCAGATTAAAGTTCCCCAGCTGATACTCCAGCCTTTAATTGAGAATGCTGTAGTTCATGGGGTTGAGACTGTAAAAAGCGGTACTATCCAAATTAAGATTTATCAGGACCAAGGAAACAATTATGTTATTTTACAAATTATAAATACCGGTAGAGATATGTCAAAAGAAGATATGGAAAAAGTGGATTATTTATTGAATGGAAAGAGAAATCAGAACTTTGCTGAAAAACCGGATCATGAATCCCTTGGAATTCAGAACGTGAATGAAAGAATTAAACTTATTTATGGTGAAGAATATGGACTTAGTATAAAATCGGTGGGAGAAGGAGAAACCGCATCTACTATAACCATACCTTTTGTCGAAAATTAATCAAGGTTTATCTACTGTTATTTTCTGTAAGCCCTTGATTCTTATCTAAAGAATATAAAAGTGGTTTGATAAGGAAAGATATTATTACAATATACACAAAATAATAATGTGTGAAAAATTAAATATAGCAAGAATAAACAAATAATATCAAGTTAAACTAATGCTTTTTATTACTTATGTTTATATAATGATTATATACCAAATTGATTACTCTTGGTGGATAGCTAATTATATTAAAGGAGGATTTATTTATGAGGAAAGTAAAAAGGCTGGTTTATCTTGTACTAACAGTGGTTTTCATGATGTCTCTTTTGGCTGCCTGTAAAAAGTCAGATGTAAAAGAAACAGCAAAAACAAAGCAAGAAACAAAGGATGATGGGGGAACAAAGAAAAATGAAAGTAAACAGGAAACAAAAGCAGAAAGTGATAAACAAAATCCAGTAACGTTAAGAACTGTTTCCATGCATGGTGGAACAGATCCTAACGCTGCAAATTATCAGGAGTTAAATAAGAAATTCATGAGTGATTATCCTTACATAACAATAGAAGATGATTCACAGACTTCTGATCAGGATTGGAAGACAAGGATAGCAGCAGATTTTGCTGTAGGCAATGAACCGGATGTTATCCAGTTTTTCACAGATTCCAATGCATCAGATGTTCTTGCTGCTGATAAATTTGTCACCGTTGCAGAAATTAAAGCAGAATATCCAGACTATGCAAAAGATACCCTTCCAGCTGCATTAGAAGCAGCAGCTAACCCAGATGGTGTGCAAAGAGCAGTACCAACTACTGGTTATTGGGAAGGTTTATTCTGTAATAAAGATTTATTTGATAAATATGGTCTTGAACTTCCAACAGATTGGGATAAGATGTTGAAAGCTATCGAAACCTTTAAAGAAAATGATATTATTCCAATTGCTGTATCTCTAAATGCTGTTCCTCATTATTGGATCGAGTTCTTAATGCTTGCAGCAGCAGGTCCGGAAGGTTATACCACAGTACCTCAAAGTACTCCTGAGGACTGGGCTAAAGGTTTAGAGGTATTTAAGACATTAAGAGATTTAGGGGCATTTCCGGTAGATACAGATACAATCGATAATGATTTTGCAGGTGAATTATTTAAGAATAAACAAGCAGCTATGCAACTTGATGGTTCATGGTATACTGGTGGAATTCCAGATCAGGATAATACAGTGGTAGTATCCTTCCCGGTTATTCCTGGCGGAAAAGCAGAAGCAGGATTTATGGTAGGTGGTTTGTCATCAGGATTCTATATTACTAAGAAAGCATGGAATGATCCTGACAAGAGAGATGCAGCAGTAAAATTTGTTATGACACATACCTGTAGTGAAGCTGTACAAAAATATTGGAATGGAAACGGAACGGCTGCTGCAAAGGTTGAACCTCTTGCAGATATGACGCCACTTGGTATTTCCGGATTGAATTACAGCAGTGCAGCAACCAGCATTTCCACTCCAACTGATGCAAGAATAAAACAAGAGGCTTATAATACATTAATTGCTGGTATTGTAGATGTTTCAACCGGAGCCAGAACTCCTGCAGATTTAATAGATGAAGTATTACAAATTAATGGGAAATAATAAAAAACCTGTCTTTCTAAGCAAAGTAATATCTAAAGTATGTCATTCTAAACCAAGGCGGGGAATCTAATATTTCCTCATACAAAGATTCTTTACCTACGGTTTGGAATGATATAATGGTGCCAGGCACCAGGTGCCTGGCACCTTAACAAATGAAATCAGGTAACCGAGATAGATATAAGAAGTTTCCATTAAAATAGGAAAGGCGAGAAATCAATGCTTTATAAGAAAAAATTACCGTTATTAATATTTCTGGTTCCCGGTCTGCTACTAATGGTTCTGTTTCTTTACAAACCTTTTGTTGAGAATATTTTTAATAGCTTTTATGATATGACCTCTGTTGTGAAAATGCCGGGTCAGGAATGGAAATTTATTGGTTTAGAAAATTATAAAAGGCTATTTCAGGATACTAAAGTTAGAATAGCTATTCTTAATTCTTTAAAAATGATGCTGTTATCCATTGTTTTCCAAGTAGGTATTGCATTTTTGCTGGCTGTTTTAGTAAGTAAAATAGGAAGAGGTCAGCACATCTTCAGAACAGTTTATTTTTTTCCCATTGTAATTTCCGCATCTGCAATCGGATTGATGTTTAAGCTATTTTATAACTACAATGGAGGAATGCTAAATCAGATTATGGCAGCCTTGGGTAAGGAACCTATTAACTGGCTGTCCCCTGACAAGGCATTTTCCATGATTTCCATACCTATTATATGGAGTTATGTAGGTTTCTATTTTGTTATTATATTAACCGGATTGAATGCAATTTCTGATGAACTTTACGAGGCGGCATCCATTGATGGATGTTCTAATTTTAAACAAGTTTTTTATATTACCATACCAATGGTTCGTGGAGTTATGTGCTCCTGCATCACATTAGCGGTTACCGGTGCGCTAAAAGTTTTTGATCTTCCCTGGGTAATCGTTCCCAAAGGTGCTCCACAAGGAGTAACACATTTCTTAGGCACTTATATGTATGAGCAAACATTTACCATAAGTAATATTGATTATGGTTCAACGTTAGCTTTTTTAATCGTAGTCTTGGGAGTGATTGTTTCAAAAGTAGTATCAGTCCTAATAAAACCAGATAAGAATCTGCAATAAGGAGGTTGAGAATTTGCCCGAAATAAATAAAAAAAAGAAAAAAGTTAAAGTATCAACTATCCTTATTTACATTATTCTAAGCTTATGGGGAATTACAACGGTATTTCCATTTGCATGGGTAATTAATAATTCTTTTAAGCCATCAAGGGAGGTTGTTAATAGTTCATTTTTATTACCTATAGATTTTACCTTGCAAAATTATGTTAAGGCTTTTGATAATTTAAATATTTTAGAGGCGTATAAGAACAGCTTAATCATATCCGGAAGTGTAACTATTGCTGTAATGATTTTATCAAGCATGATAGCATTTGCAATGACACGATATAAATTTAGGGGGAAAGAATTCATTCACTCGCTTATTATAGCAAGTTTGATGTTCCCTGTATTTTCTACCATTATTCCTGTCTTTAAGATGATGTCTCTGGCAAACTTACTAAATAATCCCCTAAGTGTTATTATCCCGCAGGTTGCAGGTAATTTAAGTTTTGCATCTGTAATTATGATGGGGTATTTAAGCGGACTTCCTATTGAGCTGGAGGAAGCTGCTTATATGGAAGGGGCCAATGTAAGGCAGGTTTTTACAAGAATTATTGTGCCTTTATGTAAACCGTCACTGGCAACAGTAGGAATTTTTTGTTTCCTGTGGTCTTATAATGATTTATTTACCCAATTGATCATGATTCGAAGAAGACCTAAATTTCCTATCTGTGCATTGCTAAATGAAATCAGTTCAAAATATGGAACAGATTATGGATTGATGGCATCCTCCATCGTTATTATCATAATTCCTGTTTTGATTGTATATATATGTCTTCAAAAAAACATTATAAAAGGTTTGACAGCAGGAGCAATAAAAGGATAAGATATAAATAACAGTTGTATATAATTGAGGGATGGAGCATGTATAAAGTTGTAATTATTGATGATGAACCGATTATTGTGGAAGGAATATCCCGTATGATTTCATGGGATCAGTATGACTGTGCAGTTGTGGCAACTGCCTATGATGGCAATGAGGGTGCGGAGGTTATTCGTCATTTTAAACCCAGCATTGTTATCACGGATATCGCAATGCCAGATATGGATGGCTTAACCATGATAGCAGGTCTAAAATCAGAATTTGCTAATATGGAAATAAGCATTCTGACTGGATATCGTAAATTTGAATATGCAAGACAAGCAATTAATCTGGGTGTAACCAGGTTTTTATTAAAGCCCTCTTCTATGGAGGAACTTGAAGAAGCCATAAAGACCATGGTAAATAATCTGAAGTCTAATAATATATTACCGGATAGTGATGAAAATGCCGGTATACAAGAAGCCAGATTAGACAGCGAAGCAAATAATTTTATTGTCATTAATGCAATGAAATACATAGAACAGAATTATGCTCATAAGATTACATTATCTGAAGTGGCTGAAAAGACATATGTCAGCCAATGGCATTTAAGTAAACTGTTGAATCGGAACCTGGGACAGAATTTTTCTGAAATTCTAAATAATATTAGAATACGGGAAGCAATAAAACTGTTACAAGATCCCTCCCTTAGAATTGGAAATATATCAGAAAAAGTAGGTTTTGTGGATTTAGCTCATTTTTCGAGAGTATTCAAGAAAAAGATGGGGATATCTGCAAATGAATATCGCAATACCTTTGCAGAAAGTTTTAACAATAAAAAGTCATAAACTATAAACCTTATGTGTCAATGGGACTGTTGCAAAACTGTCATTCTGCAACAGCCCCATTAGATATCCATTGCCATTAAAATAATGGTGCCAATATTCTCAAAATAGAGCTGGCAAAGCGATTGTAACAATTCTTATATTTACTTTTCTCATAGTAAAGAAGTTTACTTTCCTCAATTGTCTTAAGAAAATCCTTTTTCATATCCATAATACAGTCAGACTTATACATCCATACACCACATTCATAATGCAGATATAAGCTGCGGTAATCTAAGTTTATAGACCCAACGATACCATAGGTGTCATCTACTATCATATTTTTAGCATGAATAAAGCCTGGTGTAAATTCATAAATTTTAATGCCACTTTCCATTAGGAGAGGATAGAAAGAACAAGTTACCATATAAACTATCTTTTTGTCTGGAATATGAGGAGTAATAATTCGAACATCTACACCACTTTTGGCAGCATTACACAAGGCCGTAACCATTTCATTATCGATTATAAGATAAGGAGCTGTAATATAGATATAATCTGTGGCCTTATTAATCAAATTAAGATAAACGGTTTCACCAACTCCTTCATAATCCAGCGGAGTATCGTTGTAAGGCTGAACGAATCCAGAAGGGTTATCTTCCTTTAGAAGAGGAATATCTTTGCGGAATTTAGAAGCATCTTCCTTTGTCTGGCTCAAGAAATCCCAAGTAGATAAAAACATAACAGTAAAATTCCATACTGCATCACCTTTTACACGAATAACAGAATCCTTCCAATAGCCGTATTTCTCAAATGCATTGATATATTCATCAGATAGGTTAAATCCACCAGTAAAAGCAGCTTTGCCATCAACTAATATTACTTTACGGTGGTCCCGATTAGTGTCCTTTGTAGAAAGAAGAGAGTTATATTGGTTAAAAATGTAACATTTAATTCCTAGGGACCTTAATTTTTTATCATAATGAGCAGGCAGTGTAAACAGACATCCGACATCATCATAAATAATTCTTACATCTATACCTTCTTTCGCCTTTTCCCTTAGAATATCAAGTATAGAGTTCCAAAATATCCCTTCTTTAATTATGAAGAATTCTATAAAGATAAACTCTTTTGCTGATTTTATGGCACTGATAATATCATTATAAGAAGCCTCTCCAGAAGGATAGTAAGTACAGGAACTATTTTTATATATGGGGCATAAAGATTTACTTTTTATATAATTTGCTTGACGGTAGGCATGACTATCTTCTTTTTTTATCTCTAAAAGGATATTATCTTCTCCATTGATAAAGCCAGACTGCATATTGGTAAATAGGGAATTAAGCTGTTCTTCCATCCTTTTACCCGTTAATTTTCCCCCATAAAGAATATAAATCAATATTCCAAAGATGGGAAAAAGAAAGATAATAAATAACCAGGCGATTACAAATGCTGGGTTCATACGCTTATTGATAATCAAAAGTATAGCAAAAAGGCTGATTATAAAACTTGCTATATAATAGAAATAAAAGTATTGATTATACTTAATAAGCATTATAAAAAATATGGTTACTTGCAATATAATTGATAATAACGGGATAATTGCTTTGCTGACTATAAATTTAATTTTTTTCAAAAATATATTCACTCCATTCTGGCTTATATCTTTAAGATTGGGTTTCAGATATAATCATTAAAACAATAATAGTATTAGCATAATATTAACAAAAATACTTAGTTTAAATTTGGTTAATTATAAAATTTATTATAGCGTCAAAAGCCAGTTTCGATAAGAAAATCCTGTCTCAATTTATTAATAAGTATACTTGACAAGAAAAAACTATAGGTGTATGATGATTTCATCAAAGATACCCCCACCCAGGGGTATGGGATGAGGTGAGAGAAAGAATGAATGTTGAGAAAGAGAATGCATTAAAAACTTTAAAGATTGCAAAAGGTCAAATAGAAGCAACTATAAAAATGCTTGAAGACGAACGATACTGTGTGGATATATCTAATCAGATTATAGCGACACAATCTCTTTTAAAAAAAGCAAATTTATTGATTATAAAGCAACATATGAATCACTGTGTCATGGAAGCATTTAAGCATGATAATGGAAGTGAAAAGATAGATGAGGTGATAGACCTTCTATCTAAAGTTATAGGTAAGTAATACTTCGTAATACTAAGTAATACTGGGTAATGCTAAGTAGTATTGGATAATACTAAGTAATACTACGTAATGCTAAGTAATACTGGGTAATGCTAAGTAGTATTGGATAATACTAAGTAATACTACGTAATGCTAAGTAATACTGGGTAATACTAAGTAGTATTGGATAATACTAAGTAATACTGCGTAATGCTAAGTAATACTGTGTAATACTAAGTAATACTGCGTAATGCTATATAATACTACGTAATGCTATATAATACTGCGTAATACTATGTAATAAATGAATTGAAAAATAGATAGCATTTCGCCATGTTGTTGGTTATAACGGTTTTATTGATATAGACAACATCTAAATGGGCTATAAAGGAGGGAAAGATTTGGACAATAAAACATTAAAAATAGAAGGAATGACCTGTGCAGCTTGTGCAAAAGCAGTTGAACGAGCAACTAAAAAATTGCAAGGTGTTACAGAGTCAAGTGTTAATTTAGCTACAGAAAAGTTAAGTATCAGCTTCGATGAATCTAAAGTTACGGTTGAAGATATTCAGGCAGCAGTGGATAAAGCCGGTTATAAAGCATTAAGCGATAATACCAGCAAAACTATAAAAGTGGAAGGAATGACTTGTGCGTCCTGTGCTAAAAATATTGAGAGAGTAACAAGAAAACTAGATGGTGTAGAAGAATCCAACGTGAACTATGCTACAGAAAATCTAACTATTAGTTACGATACTTCGAAAGTTAGAATATCAGATATAAAAAAGGCTGTTGAAAAAGCAGGTTATAAACTAATAGAGGAAGAAACAACAGTAGACACAGACAAAGAAAGAAAAGAAAAAGAGATACAGACACTTTGGAGGAAATTTATCGCATCTGCTATATTTACCGTTCCACTACTTTATATAGCAATGGGACATATGATAGGGCTTCCACTTCCGGAATTCCTTCACCCTAATATGCATCCTGTAACCTTTGCATTGGTACAATTAGCATTAACGATTCCAGTTGTCATTGCAGGCAACAGATATTACAGAGTTGGATTTAAATCCTTATTCAGAGGAAGTCCTAACATGGATTCTCTCATTGCCATAGGTACTTCAGCAGCTATTCTTTATGGTATATTTGCTACTTTTAAAATACTCAGTGGTGAAACACAATATGCAATGGATTTATACTTTGAATCTGCAGGTGTTATTATTACTTTAATTACACTGGGAAAATATTTGGAAGCAGTATCAAAAGGTAAAACCTCAGAAGCCATTAAGAAGCTTATGGGGCTTCAGCCTAAAACAGCTACTATCGTAAGAAATGCTTCAGAGATTGAGATACCTATTGATGAAGTAGAAGTAGGAGATATCATTGTAGTAAAACCAGGTGAAAAGATGCCTGTGGACGGTGAAGTAATAGAAGGTATGACATCCGTTGACGAATCTATGTTAACAGGTGAAAGTATTCCGGTTGAAAAAAATGCAGGTGATAAAATTATCGGTGCAAGTATTAATAAAAATGGTTCCATCAAATACAAAGCAACCAAAGTTGGTAAAGATACCGCCCTTGCTCAAATTATCAAATTAGTAGAAGATGCACAGGGTTCCAAAGCTCCTATCGCTAAAATGGCAGATGTTATATCAGGGTACTTTGTTCCAATCGTTATTACCTTAGCTGTTATTTCCGGTTTAGGCTGGTATTTCTTAGGCGGCGAATCTGCAATATTTGCAATTACCATATTTATATCCGTTCTTGTTATTGCCTGCCCATGTGCCTTAGGACTTGCTACACCAACAGCCATTATGGTTGGTACCGGTAAAGGGGCAGAATATGGGGTATTAATTAAAAGTGGAGTTGCCTTAGAAACTGCACATAAAATACAGACCATCGTATTTGATAAAACAGGTACCATAACAGAAGGTAATCCAAAAGTTACGGATGTTGTGGTGGCAAATGGCATTACCCAAAATGATTTATTGCAATTGGCAGCCTCTGCTGAAAAAGGTTCTGAGCATCCACTAGGTGAAGCTATAGTAAAAGAAGCAGAAGAGAAAGGACTTGCATTTAAGAAACTAGATACATTTAAAGCAATTCCAGGACTAGGAATAGAAGTTACTGTAGATAATAAAAACATTTTACTTGGAAATATAAAATTGCTGAATAATAGAAAGATATCCTTAGAAAACCTGGAAGGAACTTCGGATAAGCTTGCGTCAGAAGGTAAAACTCCTATGTATATTGCCATTGATGAAAGAATAGCAGGAATTGTAGCAGTTGCTGATACCGTAAAAGAGAACAGCAGAAGGGCAATTGAAAGATTACACCAGATGGGTATCGAAGTTGCCATGATAACCGGTGATAACAAGAGAACAGCAGAAGCAATTGGAAAACAGGTAGGTATTGATAGAATATTAGCGGAAGTATTACCCCAGGATAAAGCAAATGAAGTGAAAAAACTTCAAGTAGAAGGTAAAAAGGTTGCCATGGTTGGTGATGGTATAAACGATGCTCCGGCTTTGGCACAGGCAGATATCGGTATTGCAATCGGTTCTGGTACAGATGTTGCCATGGAATCAGCAGATATCGTATTGATGAGAAGTGATTTGATGGACGTTCCAACTGCTATTCAGCTTTCCAAGAGTACCATACGTAATATCAAACAGAATTTATTCTGGGCATTTGGATATAATTCTTTAGGAATTCCAGTTGCTATGGGTATCCTTCATGTCTTTGGAGGACCGTTGCTAAATCCTATGATTGCAGCAGCAGCCATGAGCCTTAGCTCAGTATCTGTACTCACCAATGCATTAAGACTAAAGAAGTTTAAACCGGTAAAATAGATTATTCTGATTAGCGGTTAAACATAAATATACAAAATTATTAATTTATGAAACATTTTAAACAGTATTTTAAAAAACTTTTAAAAAACCATTTTAAATAACATTAAATTAGGAGGACATTATAATGAAAAAGAAAATATCAATTGAAGGAATGAGCTGTCAACATTGCGTCAGCCATGTAAAGGAAGCGTTAAGCGAACTAAATGGAGTTACAAGTGTAGATGTTAACTTAGAAGCTAAATCTGCTGTTATTGAAACCTCTACTGATGTAAAGGATGAAGATATTAAATATGCAGTAGATGATGCGGGATATGAAGTAGTAAGTATAGAAAATCAATAAAAACGGCATAAGCAGGGCAGTTGCTTAAGTATCATTCCTTGCTGTTTTGTCATTCTGAGTAAAAATTCAACGAAGTCGAATTGGGAGAGAATCTTGGAAAGCTTTAAGTAGATTACTCTTCACGGATTTGTCCTACCAGAGTACGTTCAGAATGACAAAACAGTAATTTTTTTATAAACTCTTAGAAGGTAAGTTTAGGAGGGTATATGAACAGTAAAGAAAAATGCAAATATTGTGGGAAAAGGCTTCTAAATGCAAATGAATTTTGCTCTGATGAATGCAGAAACAATTATAGTAGTGAAGTGGATTCAGACGTTAAGAAGATAAAATATTTTATTGTAGGTATAGTTCTGGGAGTTATTTGGCTTTTCATTAGTGTTTTTATTAATAACAGTATTTTATTAGGTAGTAGCATAATGTTTATGGGGGCGATTATTATTTTGCTACCTTTTAGTACACCGGACACTGTTAAAATATTTGGATATAGTAAATCAAAATGGATAGGTAGACTGATGGGCATCATACTTGGGTTAGTAGGAATATGGGTAGCATTTTACTAAGATTTACTATGGGTAATTCCATATCAGTTAAGATGTGTTTTATAAATAATGACTGAATATCAAAAGTATTGGGATGTTATATAATGTTGTTCCATAGAAACAACAACTATACAGCATCCCATACTTTACTTTTTAAGCTTTGATTCGAGTTTATCGCAATTTTAGATTTCCAATTACCTTAACTTTCCTTAACTGAAAATTAAGCTCTAAAAAACAAAACAAGGATTTTTATTCATCCTGCATAGCCGTTTTAGCTAATTCTTTATCTTCTTCACCAGCTGGGAAAAGAAGACTTGCTATAATTGAAACTATACAACACACAGCCGCCGGTGAACTTAGAAGAGGCTGTACTCCATTAAGGAACGGCTGCAAAAATTGAGGAAATGTATCAATAGCAAGATTCATAGCGGTAAGGCCGATACCAAAAGAAAATGTAATACCAATTATAGTTACGTTTCTTTCAGAGAAGCCTGCCTTAGCAAGCATTTTAATACCATTTAATGTAATCATGGCAAATACGGATAATATTGCACCACCCAGTACAGGATCAGGTATTGTCTGAAATATAGCTGCAAGCTTTGGAAACAAACCGCAAATTGCAAGAAAGATTGCTCCAACGGCAATACACCACTTATTTACAATTTTAGTCATGGCAATGATTCCGGCATTCTGTCCAAAAGCGGTATTAGGTAAAGCATTAAAGCAGTTTGCTAATGTAGAACCAAGAGCATCTGCTAAAATAGCTCCTGATGTTTCCTCTGGCTCTGGTTCACGATCAAAAGCGGCTATAGTGATACCACCTGTATTTCCTATAGTCTCAAGCCCAGAAATTACATAAAACAATGCAAAATTCAATATACCCGCAACGGAAAACTTTAATCCAAAATGGAAAGGAAGCGGTACTGCTACAACCTTTGCGGCACCTATTGCACTAAAATCAACCATTCCAAGAGGTATTGCTATGATATATCCAACAATTAAAGCTATAAGAAGAGAAGAATTCTTTACAATTCCTTTCCCAAACTTTTGAAGGACAAGTACAAGTATAAATACAAAAAGTGCAATTCCAACATTTCGTGCCGATCCAAGTATTCCTGAAAATTGAAATTTATTTGGATCTGCAGCATATGCTGCACTGTCTACTGCCGCAGCAGAACCACCATTAAAATAATTAGCACCAACGCTTAGAAGATTAAGCCCTATAGCAACAAGTGTAGTTCCAACAACGATTGGAGAGAATAAATTTGAAAGTTTTTTGTAAAAGAACCCCATCAAAACTTCTGTCATACTACCTACAATCGAACATCCTAGAACCAATGCATATACATCTTTAGGATCTGTAAGCCCCATAGCTGGAGCTATATCCATTGCGACTATACTTGCCACTGCTACGAAAGAAAATGATGTCCCCATTACAATCGGCAAGTTAGCTCCTATCCTATAGCTTTTTCCAAGCTTAATAGGATATAACTGAATTAATGTTGTAAGTCCTGATACTACCATTGCCGAAGAAAGCATAATAGTCTTATCTTCGGGTGCAAGGCCACATATACTTGCGATAATTAGTATAGGCGCCAAGTTACCTGTAAACATGGCAAGGATGTGCTGAAGTCCAAGTGGAAATGCTGTTGCTAGACTGGGTTTTCCCTCCATCTGATAGATTAAATCTTTGTCCTTTGAATTGGCCATTTTTAAAGCTTCTCCTTTCATACATAAGAAATACCTTTTCTATCCTTTAACCCAATACATATTTTTTATATCTTCCGTCTATCTCTTCTAGTCATTGAAATGTATGAAATGCCGGTTCCTTGACAATTTTTTCACAACATAAGATAAAAACAAACTTCTGATATGCTTTTCCCAATATTTTCAGTATTTATATTTGGCTTCTTCCGGAATCCCCCAAAGATTCCGATGGATACATTATGTGCTGAGGTCAAATATCCTTCTTCCAAAATACTTAAGTTCTGCGTGCTTTTACTGTAATAGATTTTTCCTTTTAATAAAGCCCTTTTCATAACGAAGGCAATTATTTATAATTTTTTACTCTATTATCCTGTTTACAGCATTAACTTGTGTAGCTATTCTCCTCATCTATTCGACTCATTTCGTTCTGTCAAATGACAAGTTAAATTTCCCTAATAATATCTATGTTAATTATATCATATAAATAAAAAATCGAAAGGGGATAATATTACCATGAGGGGAAAATATACCCAAAACATTTCCATCAACATCAAAAAAATCAATGTCATTGGTATATAGAATTATGGGTGCATCATCTCTAAGACACCAGTGGTCTCAATGTGCTCACATAAGATTTTCTTAATAATATTGGATTTACTGTAGCCATTTCTGTCTTGTAAATAGCGCAATCACAATCACCATTTCCAACGGAAAAATCTAAATTTCTGGTAATTCTCTTACTATCATAATACCATTTGGAAAGATTTATATGTAAATAAGTGTTAGGAAGCAGCTATTTTGCTTATTATCATGATATCATTTGGAGAGATTTATATGTAAATAAGTGTTAGGAAGTAGCTATTCTGCTTATTATCATGATATCATTTGGAAAGGTTTATATGTAAATAGGTGTTAGAAAGCAGCCATTCTGCTTATTATCATAATACCATTTGGAGAGATTTATATGTAAATAAGTGTTAGGAAGCAGCTATTCTGCTTATTATCATAATATCATTTGGAGAGACAACTGTTCTAATTGTAAACTGAAGTATAAGAACAGTTTACAATTGAGATATTTGATGATATAATTCCTTCATTGGAGGAAATAAAGATGTCAATAAAGAGCAGAATATTAGAAGTACTGGAGAAAAATCGTTCCCAAGCTATATCTGGGCAAGAACTGGCTGACCATTTGTCTGTATCCCGGGCAGCTGTTTGGAAAGCAATTCAATCTTTAAAAGAAGAAGGCTATCAAATCGAAGCCACTACCAATAAGGGTTATCAGTTGTTAGACAATAATGATATATTATCAGGGGAAGGAATCAAAGCCTTTTTACTGCCAGAATATCGAAATAATTCCATTATTGTTTACAAGAAGATTGACTCTACCAACTTGCAAGGTAAAAAAACAGCTGCCACTGGTGTAGAAAATGGAACAGTGATATTAGCGGAAGAGCAGACGGAGGGCAGAGGCAGGCTTGGAAGAAGCTTCTTTTCTCCAGCAGATACCGGAATCTATATGAGTATTATTTTAAAACCACAAAAATCACTAAATGATTTTTTGTTAATTACGGTTGCAGCAGCAGTAGGAGTATGCAGGGTAATAAAGAAGCTAACCAATAAAGAACCGAAAATAAAGTGGGTTAATGATATATTTCTTGATAATAAGAAAGTATGCGGAATCCTTACGGAAGCAGTTAGTAATTTTGAAATTGGTATGGTGGAAAGTGTTATATTGGGAATTGGATTAAATGTAAAAACCGATGAGAATCAATTTCCAGAAGAATTACGTAAAATAGCAGGTTCACTATTTCCAGAAGGAATAACACGAAATCAGATTGCAGCTGAAATTATCAATGAAATAATGAATCTATCAGAGAATCTTGAGGACCAATCCTTAATAGAAGAGTATAAAGAGTATTCCTTAGTCTTAGGGAAAATAATTAGCTACAATAAGAATGGAAATCTATATTCAGCCAAAGCTATCGATATTAATAATCAGGGCAATCTGGTCGTAGAAAATGAGCAGGGAGAGGTTTCTATCATACAATCAGGCGAAGTTACCATAGGTAGCAGGCAGATATTAGGGAATCTATAAAAATAGAATTGGAGTTAAAAATGGGACATATTGAGAAAAAGAATAAAAACCTTACCGAGCATAAGAAAACTTATAATAAAACTCGGAATACTACATTAAATATAGTTATGACAGGCATGTTTTCTGCATTATTAATTGTACTATCGCAATTAGCAATTCCAACTCCTACAGGAGTGCCCATTACATTACAAACATTTGCTGTGGCACTTACTGGTGTCATATTAGGATGGAAGCTTGGCTTTTTATCAACTTTAATTTACATATTATTAGGAGCAGTGGGACTACCAGTATTTGCAAACTTTAAATCTGGATTGGAAGCAATTGCAGGTCCTACAGGGGGATTCATTTATGGATTTCTCTTAATGGTTATTCTCTGTGGAATTGGTGGTTCAAGAAAAAATATAATACAAGGGATGATAATTGGGATAGTTGGACTTCTCGGGTGTCATGTATTAGGAATTAATCACTATACATTCTTAAGCAATATTTCCTTTTGGAAATCGGCACTACTAGTATCTATTCCATATTTGATAAAAGATATAGTATCCATTGTTTTAGCATTTGTGATAGGAGTAAAAGTTAAAAAGTCTATTTCCTTCCTTGCAATGTAGCCTAGGTCTATATAAAGATAACTGATAAAAAAAGAGAACTAGTATTTATTTAACCTCATCAAGGAACTCTCCACCTATGTAGGCGGGGAAGTCCCCCACTTATGTAAATGGAAAAACCGCCACCTATGTAGGTGGGGAAATTCCCATCTATGTAAGTGGAGAACCCCCACCTATATAAGTGGGAAAATCGCCACCTATGTAAGCAGGGAAAGCTCCCGTTTATGTAAATGGCGACCCCCACTTTATAAGTGGGGGTAAGGACTTGCCTGATAGGGTTAAATTGTAAGAATATATAAAAGTCAAAGATGAAGTTTGTTCAATTTCTACAGTCAGATTAGAGATTAAACGGGCTTTGCTTTATTTATAGTAAATTATTTCATGGTTTTATAATATATGTTGGGGTGTACAAAAAAACTTCTATACTCTGATATTTCCTTTTATAATATTACACCATCTCTGAAAATAGATATATCCTTATATCCATAGATTTCACTCTTCGTTTTTTCTCCGGAAGCAACTTTTAATAAATATTTTAAAAAGTCTACCACTACTTCCTCAAAATTCTTGCTTTCAACGAGTTGTCCGGCATTATAATCAATCCAATGTTTCTTTTTCTCGAATAGATTAGAATTGGAAGCAATTTTTACCGTTGGAACAGGAGAACCGAAGGAACCTTCTTGTTAGTAGATGATTTAATATTTACTTATTAAAGAAAAATATATGTTGAGTGCCATGTAATTCAAAAAGAAAAAGTTTAAACAAATTTATTAGCATTTTGAAGAATAACGCATAATAAATCAACTTTTGATTTTTTAGTAATCTTGTAGCTAAATATTGAAATGATTTCCTTATTGGTGTAAAATAATAGCATTATATACATCAAACTAATTTTAGAAAGATTATTATGCAAATGTGCCTTGATACATTAATATTAAGTATGTTGCGGCAGCTATTATGATGTATTCCCCTTGTTATGGACCAGTTTAAATTTTATTGTATATTACAAAGAGGAGCATATTTTTAAGAGAGATAAATTAAATATATCATATATATTGAAAACAAAAAAGTGTTTGATAGCTTGATTATATGTAACTATTATATCAGGTGAAAAGTAGGTGTAACATAGTATCAGAGATTGAACCCCTCCTTTCCATGTGGGTTTTAGAACTGCTCGAATAGTTCAAATCTAAGTTGTCGCCCCATAGAAAATCTCCAAACCTTTAAAAGTAAAGTTTAAGGTTTTCTGGGTTTATTATAAAAGGTGCGGTTTAGGTTGTAAAACCAATCTATCCTATTTACCTTTCTAAAGCTCTGAAATAGGGACTTTCTTAATGTTAGAAATTATAAACAGGAATTTGGAATAAGATAATATAAAATGTTGATATAAATAAGAGATAGAAAGGGTGTATACAAGTGGCAACTTATTGTATTGGAGATCTTCATGGTAATTATGAAGGTTTTTTAAAAATGGTAAAGAAAATAGATTTTGATAAGAATAATGATAGGATATATATTTTGGGAGATATTTTTGATGGAGAGCCTAACGGAATAAAAATTGTTAATTGGATTTATGAGAATCAAGATTCGGTTTTCCTTATTAGGGGTAATCATGAATCTTTTGTTGAAGACTCTATTCTGCCATCAATTTGCATAGTTAAAGAACATGGTCTAGAAAATGCATTTAATGCACTATTTGATGTATATTCTGATGACCTATGGAAAACTTTCTTTAACAAAGTTTTTATGGACTATCATATTGTAGGAAATGAGGCGGCACTCTCTTCAGGAATGACATATGAAGAGTTTATAGATAGGAAAAATATATCAGAATGGGTGAAGGTATCTAAGGCGAGAAAAAATATAGCCTTTAGATATTTTGAACTAATAAAAAATATTAATAGGGACGAGCAAGCTAATGCATTAAGAACGATGTTAGGAGCTGTTCCACAGTATAGAGCAAAGTCGACGGTATTTGAGTTATTAGGCTTGAATGAAGTTGCATTGGAAAAATTGAAAGTATTTTTGGAATCCTTGCCGACCGAGTACGAAATTACATATGCGGGGAAAAAATTTTGTTTAAGACATGAATATATAATGGGCAAAAGAATAAGGCATATGTTTGGAGCTAAAAATACGTGTGTGATATTTGGGCATACTCCAGTAGCATTGCTACATAGAAACCTACATGAAAGAGCCTTTGATTTCGATTATAAAAAAGTATTTGCATATATTGATATAAATGGGAACCGTTACTATAACTTGGACTTATCTGCAAGCAAAATTGTTGCGGCTTTAAGGTTGGATGATTTGAAAGAGTTTTATTCCTATTCAGTAGAAGAAAATAGTTTGTGCAGACTTGAAGGAAACGTTAAACAAACTAAATTTCAAGAAATAGAAAGTGCTTCTTTTCCTGACGGTAGATTAGTAAAAAGAGTGGATGGAAATGATATTTTTCTTTCATATTCTGATAATTGTTATGAATTCGTTATAGCGTATATACCTGAAGAGTTTAAAATTTACTATTACAGAGCTGACTATATTGATGAGTTTAAATTACTACAAAATTACCGTATTGATATCAAATCCAAATACAGCAACCGCGAAAATATATATAAAATAGTTAAAAAGCACTATTTCGAAAATGGTTTCGAAGATAATGGGGCTTTTTGGAGCAATGCGGAGCGTATAATAAACAAAAGAAAAGAATTCGATGAGTTTCTTCCAAAAGATAAAAGATAAATAACATTAGAGATTCAATGATTTAAAAACATAAAAAAGCCAAATTTCATTTTGTCAACGGCGTTGCCAATTATTCAAGTCCAAATCAAGCCAAAAAAGAAGGCTCTGTTACTGATTAGTTGAATTTATTAGTAGTTTGTAATGTTAGAAACTACCCATATCACAAATTATTTATGATGTTGAAGATTTAATTAAATATATTAGGGGATTGGAAACAAAGAAAATCAAGAAGATAAGCCAGTTTCTGGATAAAGAACTATGCGAAAAGGTATATGCTGCAAAAGAGACGCAAGCAAATGAAATTGACACAATTATTGATTTGATAGAATATATATCGAAGCATAAAGAAGTTAAGAAAAAAATAGATGTAGAGATAGACCCGGAATTTAAGATATATAATAGATTTAGGGAGTTTGCAGATAAACTTGTTGATGAGTATAAAACTCTATTCACATTGTATGGGGATGCATTGATTATGGTTTGACGAAATACTTGGAATAGATGAAGCTCAAGATATTATAATAATGTTCTATTTACAGGATATAAGTATTCAATTTCTTGATGAGACTAACGATGACCCGGTTAAGGCATTGAATATGCTGGTTACATATTTTGACGATAAACTAAGTATTAATAGTAAGAAATATGATAGAGCTGCGATTAAATTTTATTTAATAAATGAAATGATCTGGACAGTCAAAAGTTTTGTAACCCTAAGAGACCTGCGAATCTTCTGAAATATC